>JAEEGH010012884.1_pt1 | contig 18673 bp, 12 predicted proteins | sample 9134181 | NCBI WGS metagenome assembly JAEEGH01 (sample SAMN16246544, study PRJNA631951) | gut metagenome | biome: gut microbiome; feature: rumen; material: DP-attached | host: Bos | place: Iran: Karaj | collected 2018-10 | reverse complement strand
GGCGCAGGCCAACTTCGACGAACCTTCAAGACACGAACAGATGGTAATCTAGCGGTTGGAAAGCGTGATCGCGAAACCCGTACATTTGTTGGGAGCGATGACCGCATCCCCCTCTCCGTTCCAAGTCTTGCTGAGATTCGGTTTCCCCGAATAGATGTTATACCGTCCACTCTCCAAAACACCGAGTGAAAAACCATAAGTGCCGCCTGTCGTGTCGCCGACTCCAAGTATGTACGAGGGTTTCCCTGGAATCGGAACCGTGCCGTCCCAGCGCAACCGCAGGAAGAACGTGCAGGACTCGTTCGCCTGATCATATTTCGGGATGAACGGCACATTGTTCGTGTTGAGGTGAAGTCCCGCCGTCCAATACTTGTATGTTCCGTTGCCCTGATCTACCGTATCCTGCGGGAAATAGAGAGCCTTTGTGCTCTCCGTCCTCCTCGCGTAGGGATAGACAACGGATTCGGTCCTGACAATTATGCCACTGTGGCCATCCTTTGTGGTAAAGGAACGATTCGCGCCCTCTGCCGTCGAATTGAACGCAACCTTATGGGAAAGAGAGGCCGAGTTGCCGACAAGCGACTCAGGGAACTCCGGGTTGGCACTGGCAACGTCGAACGGCCAGTTGTCGCCATGATACGGAATCGCGCCGCGATGCAGCGACTTCACGTCGGCGAAAACCTTGCCGACGTACGTTTCCGGCGCAAACTCCGAAAACGAGCCGTCGGAATTGCCGATCTGGATGCTGCCGCCAAGTGCTATTGCGTCTATCGACACGGAACCGGCAGAGGTGCGCGTGAGCGTGACGGTGTTGGCCCCGGCGACAGTCAGGTTCTTCCGCACGTTTAGCGTAGCAGTCTTGCCTGGAGAAACGGAAATACAGCCAGCCGACACGCCGTTGACTGCGACGTCGAAAGAACCTGCCGCCGATGTGGAAGTCGCCGAAACGCGCAGGATCTGCGGAAGCCCGGCGTCCTTCGCCGCCACGTTGAAACTGATTGTAGTCGGGGCCGCGCCGCCCTCGAACTCCTTTGCGCTATTGTTGGCCGTTCCAAGCCGGACAAGGTCCGTTCCCGGCCACGCGAACACCTGACGCACCTCCTCCGAACTCAAAGCGCGCTGCCACGACGCGAACGACTGGATGCTGCCGCGGAAAGCTTTCAAGCGGCCGGCATTGGGATCATACCCATAATTGACCGCACCATCCATCATAAGGCCAAGGAGAACATTGGCGTTAGTCGCACCCGTGCGAGTGGTCGAACTGCCCGTCACCTCATACGTGGCGATACCGTCCGAACTTTCCTGGTAGGAATAGATTGTCAGTTTCCGGTTCGTGACCGTCACGCAAAAGTCCGTCCACTCGTTTGGCTTGACCCTCACATCCGTTGCAGAGTTCCACGTCTTGTTCAATATTCCGCCCGAATAGGTGTTGTAGCAACCATTGCTCATGACCGATACGACAAAGCCGTATGCCTCGCTGTTGCCCGCGCCAAGAAAGTAGTTTTGCGCGCCGTTTCCAGCCGGAGATTCACCGCTCCACTTGAACCGGATGAAGAACGAACACTCCTTCGTCAAATCGACGGTGAACGGAGAGACGGTATGCACGCCCGCAGACCAGTACTTCTTCGCTCCGAGGTCAACATCCTGAGGAAGATAGGCGACCGTTTCGCTGCTTGTCGCTTTCGTGTAGGGATGCACCACGTTCTCCGTGCGCAGAACGACGCTGGTGTGGACGCCTGAAACCGCAGTGCTCCCCCAGATCGTCCCAATCGTGACATTGTGCGCGTCGTTCTCCGGCTCGGCGAGAAGCAACGATTCGGGGAATTCCGTCTTGCCGATATTCATGATGCCGTCACCGTTTGCATCGACAAACCCTCGATGCCACGATGTCGCGTCGCTGAACACGTCGCCGGCAGAGGCTACGACCGGCGCAAGCGCCATGCCGACCACAACACAAACCGTCGCGATCTTTCCTTCGCAGTTACGAACGTTCATACTACCACCCTTACCTTTCTTTGGATTTACCCGTATAAGGATACGGCAATGATAACAGAAATGCAGAGACTCAGCAAGCAGATTCCGCTTAACCACAATATTCACCTAAATAATTATCGTGGAGAACCACTTGAATCGTCTTTGGCTTTGCGCCGACGGCACGGCAGACGACTGGGCACTTCGCAAGGAAGAGGAACGCTATGGGCTTATCCGTGCGCTCGTTCATCGTCTCGAAGTTCGCCTGGCCCTTGGCGACAATCAAATCGGCCGCCGCAAATGCCGCCCTGAACGCCGCGCCGCACGTCGCATCGACGACTCCAGGCACACCGTCGTCGTTCGACACTACGCCGCCCGCGGCGAAACCTTCAGGATAGCCGCTTTCCTCCATTTCAGCGCGCGTAAGGTCGTTGAACACGGGCTTTCCGCGCACGGCGAGGGTCAGCCTGTCGCGATACGGCTCCAGCAACAGGCGGTCGAACACGGCCTCGCCGCAGTTGTCGAATATCCAGAGAATAGACTTTGCAGCGTCCATGCGACTCTTCAGCTTGGCCACTGCATCGCGATCAACTGGCTTCTCGAACGCCTCTGACATCTGATCCATCGCCGCCGCAATGTCGAGGTCGGCGTAGATCGAGAAATCGAGGATGTTCCCCGCGACAGCCAGCCGCAGACGGCTTTCGAAACTCTCAGGATCCCATCCTGGAACCTCGGCCAGGCGCGCCATCACTCTCAACGCCAGTTCCGTGGAGATGCGCTTCTCCATCGCCCAAGGATCCGGCACCCTGCCGCCGCTCTTCGCCAATGCGTTGTCTATTAGCCGACGCGCACAGCAAGGCGGAGGCTGCTGATATCCGCTCATGGCATAGTTTCCCAGAACCTCCAATCCGGAACGGGCGATTTCAGCCTCCAGCGCGACGTCGCCTTGCGCGGACTTTCGAGCAAGGTCAATTGCGTTCCGGGCAAGGCACGGCAGGCAGTCAAGACAGCCTTTCATGATTAGTCTCCATATCCATTTGGCCTGGCATTCCAGAGAAGCGCGAAGAACACGGCGCCGACAAGCGCCGCGCAAATCACCGCTACGAACGGCACCGTCCAGCCGCCGGTGCGCTCCGACAGGAATCCCATTCCCCATCCGGAGAACAGGACGCTCCCGTACGAAAAGAGGGAAGTGAAGCCAACCGCCGTTCCGGCAAACCGCTTCGTAGCGAGATTGACCGCCGTCAGCCCGGTCATCGCCTGCGGCCCATAGACGCAGAAGCCCGCGCCCGAAAGCGCCGCCACATAGAGAAGAATCGGGCTCTTCGGCGGCATGAGCCAGAAAGCCCCCATGCACACCGCCGCGCCGAGCATCATGAAAAGGCACACGCGAGGTGCTCGTCCACCCGCCCAGCGATCCGTCGCCCAGCCACTGAAGAGCGTGCCAAGGATGCCAGCGATCTCGAAACAGGCGACCGTCCAGCCTGCGCCTGCGAGAGAAACGCCCTTTGCCTCCTTCATCAGCATAGGTCCCCAGTCGAGAATCGCAAAGCGCGTGAGATACACCATGAAGCAGCATACGCCAATCATCCAGATCACGGGATTGAAATACACGCGCCGAGACGCGGAGTCGGCAATCTCGCTTGATTTTCCGTCAGTTCCATCATCTTTGGGACAACCAGAACCAATAGAATCTCTGCCAGCAAGCCCTTCCAGTCCCTCTTCTTCCGGCGTTCCTGGCAAAGTGAAGAAGAGCAAGACAAGTCCTGCGGCGGCGATGATCGCCGGCGCGAAGAAGCACCACCGCCACATGCCAACGCCTACGCCGTCCGGGCCCAACGCGCCAAGTCCCATGATGTAGCCGCACAGGACCGTCACGAGGCCCGCGCCGATGGAGTGCGAAGAGTTCCAGATCGCCAATTTCGTCGCGAGCCTTTCCGGCGGCACCCAGTGCGACAGCAGCTTCAGGCACGGCGGATTGCCCGACGCCTGAAGAAGTCCATTGACGACCCATGCCGACCCCAGCACCGTCACGAGCGCCGTAGTGAACGCTGCGCCGGTCGCCCCGCCCGAGACAAGCGCGGCAAGGACAGGGCCGAAGCCGAACACGACGTTTGCGGCCGTCGCAAGCGCAAGTCCGCCCATCAGAAAGCGGCGCGGGCTGCTGCGGTCGGAAATCGGGCCGACGACGAACTTGCCGAGGCCGTACACCACGCCATGAATCGTGAGGAACAAGCCGAGCGAGCTTTTGGTGATTCCGCAGTCCTGCGCCAGACCAGGCATGGCGAGCGAAAGGTTCTTGCGCAGGAAGTAGAAGAGCGTGTAGCCGATGATCGTCGTCACCAGCATCCTCCGCTGCATGCGCAGGAAGCGTCTGCCTGTCGTCGCCATTATCTCACGCCCTCAAGGACGATGCGTTCGAAGTCGAGCGCGGCCTTGGCGTCGGCGTCCATCTTCGCCTCTGTTATGCCCGGCTCAAGCTCGCGCCATATCTTGATGTCCTCGCCGACCTTGCCGCCCATCCGCACGAACGGCTCCATGCAGACGTTGCCGCTGTAACCGATGTCCTTCAGAGCCAAGGCGATCTCGTGCCACGGCGTACGTCCGCGCCCTGGCACGCGGCGGTTGCACTCGCCTGTGTGGAAGTGCCCGAGGAGGCCCCTGGTCGAGCGTATCGCGCCGCCGATGGAATCCTCTTCGATGTTCATGTGGAACGTGTCGAGCATTACCTTGACGGACGGGACGTCGACTTCCTTCACGAATTCCACGCCCTCGGCAGCAGTGTTGATGAGGTAGCCTTCAAAACGGTTCAGCACCTCAAGGCAGTAGCTGACGCCGCAGTCCTCGGCCACCTTGCCGATTTCGCGAACGCCCTTGACCGAACGAGCCCAGTCGCCCTTCTTGTCTATCGGTCTGGAGTAATCGACGGGCCAGTAGCTGTAGATGCCGCCGCCGATCGAGTGGATGTCAAGGACTTCAAGGTTCTTCAGCAGTTTCACGAAGAACCTCTTCGCATTCCGCCGCGTCTCGGCATCCGGCGACGCGATGTTCTGGTCCGCCGAAGGACCGTGTCCGGCCGTGAGGAAGATGCCGTTGTCCTTCGCTGCCTGGCGAAGGTCCTTCAGCGTCTGCCGCGAGTAGCCGTTGATTGGCGTACAGGCGATTTCGAGGAAGTCGAACCCGAGCTTGGCGACCTTCTCGATGTACTTGAAGTAGTCGGCCTCCCATTTGTCTTCCCAGTAGGCGTAGTATATTCCGTATTTCATAGTGATTGCCTATTAGTGGTTAATTGACAAGAAGCGTCTTGCAGTGGAAACCTTCGTGGTTCAGGATGCGCCCGAATGCAGACGCGCCATCTGCCATCGGCACCCGCGCCGTGATGAGATCCTTCAAGTTGAGATCCCTGCCCGCATGCTCCAGCGTCTCCCGCCAGTCAGGATCAGGCACGGAGTTCCAGTTGCCGCGCATAGCAAGCTCCTTGCGCAGCACGGACGAGAAAAGCGCCTTCGGAAACGTCCAGTCGTCTGCAGGGTTGCCTATGAACGACACGACGCCCTTCCGCGCACAGAGTTCCACCGCCATCGTGCGCGTTGCAGAAACGCCGCACGCCTCGACAACGACATCGTAATCGGCGGAGCGAGACGACCTCGTCGCGTCTTCCGCATCCATCGCCACAAAACCAAACTTCGCCGCAAACTCCAGCTTCAATGGATCAATGTCGGCGACAGCAATCTCACCCGCGCCACGTATGCGCAGCCACTGCGCGGCGATTAGTCCAATCGGACCGCCGCCGATCACCAGCGCAGAAGCTCCCTGCCCCATCTCGAAGCCGTGCGTCCCATGATAGGCGACGGCGGCAGGTTCCGTCATCGCCGCCTCTTCGGGCGTGACGCCGTCCGGCACCGGCAGGATGTGGGACTCCGGCACGTACAGTTCCTCCGCAAACGCGCCGTCCCGACGAGACCCGAAGTAGTCGTAGCGTTCGCAGAGCTGGATGAAACCCTTCGCACACGCCGCGCACGTACCGCACGGCAGAAGCGGATAGACGGCGGCAAGAGTGCCGGGCGCATACTTTCCGCCTTTGGGCGCTTCCTCGACCACCGCCGAGAACTCATGCCCCATCACAAGCGGATAATGGTACGCGCCGCCCTTGAAGCCGCGACCAATGTCGCTGCCGCAGATTCCCGCCGCCGCAATCCGCATCCTGTACCAGCCACCGACGACGCGCAACTGACGCTCGCGCCAGACAAGCTTCCCGTTTTCCTCAAGCACCAACGCTTTCATTGCATCTGCCCTCATTTCTTATAAGTCATTGGGTATCGCTCCCGCACGAGATGCGACCTTCCCGGCAAGACGGTTCCCCGCCTCTGCCGCAGCCACAAGGCTTTCGCCGCGCAGAACGGCGGCGAGAAACGCAGCGGAGAACGAATCTCCCGCGCCTATGGTATCGACAACTGGGCCGTCCTCAATCGCCGGGCTGTCAAACGCCTCGCCCGTCCGCGACGTGACGCGGCACCCCGCAGCCCCGCGCGTCTCGACCACCGTCTCCAGACGCGGGAATCGGGCGAACAGCAGTTCGGGCGCAAACCCCAGCCGCCGCATCTCCTCGTCGTTCACCTTGAGAATGTCCGTGTGCACCAATCCCTTCTCGACAATCTCGACGCTCCAGAAGTCCTGACGCAAGTTCACGTCAAAGAACACCAACGCCGAACCATACGCGCCAAGCATCCGTTCCAACGTCGCCGCCGAAACGGGCGAACGCTGCGCCAGCGTCCCGAAGTAGAACGCGCGAGGACCTTCTTTGCCGCCAATTTCATGGAACTCGATTTCGTCCCACGCCGCAGGACGCACAATCTCGTATGACGGAATACCGTCCGCAAGCGTCACGTTCACAGTGCCGGTCGGAAGGTTCGGATGCACGAAAACCCCTGACGTGTCGACGCCGAATCCAGACGCGGCCTCCAGCGCACGTCGCCCAAGCTCATCGTCGCCGACCGCCGAGACGATGGCGGACTTCAGCCCACACCTTGCGGCATGGGCGGAGAAGTTGAACGGAGCTCCGCCAATGTGAGGCACGCCGCCAATCACGTCCCATAGGATTTCTCCGTATGCCACTATGTCACATCTGTCATTCATTTGCCTGCTGTCATTATACCAAATGAGTGCGCTCCGATGTCGAGCAAATTATGCCGTTTTTTCCACATGAAAATGGAACGATTCATCTTGACACCCGAGAACGCGATATGATATCATCACCTCGATGGAACGGAAGAAAGTGCTTGTCATGATAACGCCGATCAGCTATCGCAGGATCGGCGGCGTGTCGCGTTTCGCGAAAGACCACGACTGGGTGCTGACGATTCACGACCGTCTCGGAGGCCTTCCTCCATCGACTGACTATGACGGGATCCTCGTGACGCTCAGGGCGGACGAGAAAGCGGCCGGATACGTGAAGAAGATGATGAAGCGCGGCATTCCCGCCGTAGATCTCACGATCCAGCGCCCGCATCTGCGCATGCCGCGCGTCATATCCGACCACAGGCGAATCGGCGCATTGGCGGGCGAGCACTTCAAGAAGAGAGGGTTCCGCAACTTCGCCTGGTTCTCGACCGGCTGGACGCATGTGCACGAGCTTCGATTCGGAGGTCTCGCGGACGCCCTCGGAACCACACCGCAGAAATGGATGTCGTCAAATGACGCCGAAATCGCCAAGATTCTATCTGCGGCGAAAATGCCCGTCGCCGTTCTCGCGTATGACGAGACCGACGCCGTGCGCCTTCTGCACGTCTGCCTTGCCTCCGGCATCTCGGTTCCGGACGACATAGCCATCCTGTCCATCGGCGACGATCCGCTCGTCACAGACAACCAGCCGGTTCCCATCTCCTGCATACGGCAAAACCTGTCGCGCGGCGGTTTTGCCGCCGCAGCCCTTCTCGATCGGCTGATGAAAGGCGGAAAACAGCCGGCCGGCCCCATCCTCATCAGGCCGAGAGGCATCATCGTGCGCCGCTCGACCGACACCGTCGCCGACGACAACCCTCTCATCCGAAGCGTCCTCCTCTTCATCCGGGACAACCTGCACCGTCCGTTTGGCGCGGAGCAGATCGCCGACGCCCTCAACGAATCGCGCTCGCGCCTCGACAAGACGTGCACCGCCCGCTTTGGCCAGTCGCTCGGCAAGGTCATTCTCGCGCATCGACTCGACGAAGCGAAGCGGCTTCTGCTGAAAAGCGACCTCAACATCGACGAAATCGCCGCCCGCACCGGTTTCTGCGCCTCAAACTACCTAATCAAGAAGTTCAAGAACGCTTTCGGCACGACTCCATTGCAATGGAAGAAGCATGCGGCCGTCTCCGGAATTCAAGCTCTCCAGACATGAATGTGGGTCGCAGCCGCCTGGGAGAATTCCCCTCGCCATTTCATTGGTGCTTCCTTTCCACGATGCATTATACCATTTACTGGGCGGCTGATTAACTGCTGTAAACGCAATGAGCAGTAGCGAGGCGAGTCATATTTCACGCAACATCTTGCGGTTGTGGCGCTCAATCACCCAATTACCATTTTGCGACGACTGGCGGCACGGCGCAATTGGGCTCAGTTTTGCGAGACGCATGGAGGTTCCTCGAAGAATTCTGTGGAGAAGCACCACGGAACACACAGAAGCCCGCATTCGCGGGACACGGAAAGCAGCAGGGAAAAGGCCTTCGGGCGTTCCGCTGGCAAGCGTCCATGTTCCATATGTCGGAATTATGGGGGCTGAAGGTCGAGACGAGGACCCTCAACCTTAATTGAGTTTAATGGGGTCTGTCCCCATCGGACACGATGAATGGGGTCTGTCCCCATCGGGCACGATGATGCATCGCGGCTCCTCTCCAAGGACTTCACGTCAGAAGCGAGGTTGATTCTTGCGTCGATTTGCACTCGCAGCGTTTTTACGTTCAAGCTCCGATACAACGTCCACGCCCTTCAACTCCATACAAATCAGAAAGCAAGGCTCTTTGGCCAATAACGTGCAGTTAGCGCATATGTCAGGCATGTGTGACCGAAGTTGCCCAAACAAAGAACTGTGAGCGCCTACACGAGCCAACCGTTTGCCCTACACGGAGAAGGCGTTTGTCCTACACGAGACAACGGCTTGTCCTACACGGCACTTTTGGTTGTCCTACACGGAACTTTTGACTTTCCTACACGAAGAAAAGGGGGTGTTTACACGGCGATTTCGCTTCGGTGCCAACGGCGGTCGCGGACATCCCCCGACCAACAGCCGCCTGTGAACATCTGCGGCGTCTGCGTCTAGACCAGACCCACACCTATGCCCGAAGCCTCGGAAATTTTGACTACTAGCGCAGCATGTTTTGAATACAGACAAAATGATTTTTGAATACAGACAAAATGATTTTTGAATACAGACAAAATGATTTTTGAATACAGACAAAAGATTCCCTTACATTGCGTCGGCGAGCTGGTCCATGCCGTCGCAGTTGAACTTGAACGAACCTTCGCCCCTGCAGTCGGTCCATGACGCCATCATGAACCCCTTGAGTCTTTCCGGAGCGATGTTTGCGCGACAGTACCTGACCACCTGCCCGGCGCAGTCGCGGTTGTCGGTGCGGCCCGATGCCTTCAGCTTCGGCGAAAGCCAGTTGGAGGGACAAGGAACCTGGTCGAACCCGGCCTTGTCGAGATCCGCAAAGAGCCTCAGCTTCGGCTTGAACCAGTCCGTCATCTTCTCGACGTCGTAGCCGACGGCGTCCTCGTTGTAGTACCAATTGCTCTGCAGAACGCTCCTGGGGCACTTCGTTAGGAACTCCGGGTGATGCCAGCCGTAGTCGCTGAAGATCCAGGCGCGCGAGCCGAGCTTCTCCACTCCGCGGACGAACCAGAGGAGGTCGTGCCACCACAGGTCGCCCTGCCTTACGATGACAAACTGCCTCTTGCGCTGGTTCTCCAGCTTCTCCTCGTCGAAGCCGAGGTGAAAGTAGCGGGGGCGCCCGAAAATCTCCGAAACGTCCTTTATCAGGTCCGCGCAGACCTGATAGTACTTCCTCGTCGAAAGCATGCGGCTGTACTCCTTCAGCCACATATGGTGGGTCGCGGAGAAGTTGAGCTTCGGAATCGGCTCCAGGCCCATGGCCTTCAGCCTCTTCACCTCGGACTGCATCCGCTCCGCGCTCCAGCTTCCCTTCACTGCCAGCTCCGGATGGCTCGGGAAGGCCATGAACTCGCCGAGGTCCATGACAACCATGTTGAAGGCGCGCTTCTTCGCGTGGTCGATGGTGCGGTTCCAGACATCCTCCGAGAAATGCACTTCGTCGCGCGTGTAGCGTCTGCCCTCGACAGCCTCCTCGCCAGGCGCGCGCCATTCGCCCCACATGTTCATGCCCATGTGAAGCAGAACGCCGCGTATCTCGTCCCTGCCCGCGCCCTGCCCCGCCGCCTGCGACGACATCCCGGCCGCGGCAAAGGCCGCCGACGAGCCGATGAAATCCCTGCGTGTCATTTTCATGCTTTCGCTTCCTGTTGTAGAGTTGGCATTCTGCGCACATGATACCATATTCCGGTGCGCCGCGCGGTACACGTATCGCAAAAAGTTTTTTGTGTTCGTCCAGCCTCGACGCCTGCAGGCCCGCCTAGGCCGCGGGCTGACGAGCGGACTCGAGGGCGGCTCTGAAGGAGCGCGACGCGAAGAGCAGCGCGCAGCCGGCCGCGGCGCAGAGAGAAGTGGACGCCGCAAGCCCGACGTGGCGCCACTCGACGGGAAGAAGCGCGACCGCCATTATGTTCAGCGACGCGTTGAGGACGACGGTCGCCACCGTAACCCGCAAAGGCGTCTTCATGTCGCCGCGCGCCTGGAAGAACGGCACAAGGCACTTCTGCACCGAAAAGAAGCAGAGCCCGAGTCCGTAGACCGAGAGAGCCCGCGAAACGCGGAGCGTCGCCTCGGCATCGAAGGCGCGGCCCTCGTAGATGAGCCAGACGATCCACGGAGCGAAGAAGAACGTCACGACGGACGCCGGGACCATCAGCGCGAGCATCTGCAGGATGGAGCTGCGCAGCGCCTTGACGGCCCCTGCCGCGTCGTTCCGGGCGAAATGGCCCGAGAAAGTGGGCAGGAGAACAGTTCCGAACGCGACGCCGACCACGCCGAGCGGAAGGTCCATGAGGCGCTCGGCGTATCCGATCACTCCGGCGGCCCAGGGAGCGGCGAGCTGTCCGAGCACCTGGTCGAGCATGTAGTTGAGCTGGACGGCTCCGGCGCCGGCGGCGGCGATGAAGGTGTTCTTCCAGACGAGGCGGACCTTGTCGTTCCATTCCAGCGAGGGACGCCATCCATAGCCTCGCCTGCGCATGCACCTGAGAAGGAACGCCATCTGCGCGAAGCCTCCGACGAGAATCGCCCAGCACACGAAGACGACGCGAGACTGGAGGTCCAGCCCGGGCATGAAGCAGAGCGCGGCAAGCGCGGCGATCCAGACGACATTGAGGAAGGCCGGCATGAAGGCGCCCTCCACGAAGCGCCCGAGCGAGTTGAGGACGCCCATTCCGAACGCCGCGGCGCAGATGAAGACCATGTAGGGACAGAGGATCCTGACGAGCCTCAGCGTGAGCGCGGCACGAGGGGAAAGCCCTTCGGAAAAGCAGGAAACGCCGAGCGCCGCGGAGATTCCGACGACCGAAAGCGCCACGACCGCGCCTAGGACGAGCACGACCATCGTAAGCACCGACCGGGCGAGGCGCCTGGCGGACTCAGCTTCGCCGCGCTCGACCTCGCCCTTGAACACTGGGACGAACGCCGCGGTAAGGGCGCCTTCGCCGAAGAGCTTGCGGGCCATGTTGGGAAGCGCGAACGCGAGGACGAACGCGCTCTGCTCTACGCCGGCGCCTATGAGCCGGGACTGGAGCATCTCGCGGACGAGGCCCAGCACCCGGCTGAAGGCGGTGAGCCCGCCGACAGTGAAGACGTTTCTCAGCCTCTTCGAAAGCATATCCGGTTTATGATCGAGGCGAAGCTCTCGGCTCCGGAGATGATTTCGATCGCGATTCGGAGGCAAAGGCATCTGACGGGCACCGTCTCGAAGCGCGGAAAGCGGACTGCGTCCTTCTCCGTCGTTACGAGGGCGTCGGAGCCCATGTCCGACGTGCGGTTCAGCGCGTAGAGAATCTCGGACGGCGCATAGCGGTGGTGGTCGGCATAGCGCTCGCACCAGACGACCTTGGCGCCGAGGTGCCTGAGGGAGTTCTCGAAGCCCTTCGGCGAGGCAATGCCCGAGAGCGTGCAGACGGTCTTGCCCTCCAGCCATGAAAGGGGGAACTCCTCGCGGCTCCACACGTCCCTGAGCGTCTTTGGCGCGTGTCTGCACTCGACGATCTCGGCCTTCTTGTTGAAGCGTCGCACCTCTTCGCGCACCGCCGAGACGTCGCCGTTGCACTTGGTGAGGAAGATTATGTCGGCGCGGGCGAGGTTGCGGGCCGGCTCGCGCAGTATTCCGCGCGGAAGCATCTTGCCGTTGCCGAAGGGATTTGTGGCGTCGACAAGCACGACTTCGATGGAGTGCTTGAGGCGCTGGTACTGGAAGCCGTCGTCGAGTATTATCGTGTCGCATCCGAGCCGCTTTATGGCGTAGCGGCCCGCCTTGACGCGGTTGCGGTCGACGACGACCGCCACGCCCGGCAGATTGGAGGCGAGCATGTAGGGCTCGTCGCCGCCGGTCTCGGAGTCGAGCAGGACGTGCTTGCCGTCGGAGACGACGAGCGGCGGCTCGACGACCTGCGTGAAGAGGCGCTGCCAGAGCGGAGCCTCCTTGCGCCTGTAGCCGCGCGAGAGGATCGCGACCTTGCGGCCTTCGGCGGCAAGCGTGCGCGCGAATATCTCGGTCACGGGCGTCTTGCCGGTGCCGCCGGCGGTCACATTGCCGATCGAGATCACCTGGATGCCGAGCGGGAAGCGCCTAATCAGGCCGATGCCGTAGAGGAAATACCTAACCGACACCGCAAGCGCGAACAGGAAGCTGAAGGCGTGGAGCACGACGAGCAGGGCGTTGACGCCGGCCGGCTGGTCCTTGTCGTCCCCCTTCTCCTGGATCAGCTTGACGAGATAGCTCTCTAGCCGCTCTATGCCGCTCTGTCTCGCCTTGCGCATGGCACCACGTCAGTTCTTGAATATGTCGTTGCCGTCCGGGCCGAAGGCGCGCAGATACACCTGGAAGCCGACGTCCCAGTCCTCGTCGTACTCGCTGCCGTCGATTCGCCTGTAGTCGTTGTCGTACGAAACTTTCACGCGGAAGCCCAGGCAGTCCGTCAGGTACTCGAACCAGACGCCGGCGCAGTCGAGCTCGTTGTCGCGCAGATCCCAGCGGACGAACGGGCTCCAGGCGAACCAGTCCAGAGGCTGGCTGCGGAAGCCCACTTCTATGCTGTGGAACCTGGCCTCGTTGAGGTCTTCGTTGTGCCGCGCCGCGCCGTCAGGCACGGACGAGAAGTCCCAGTAGCGCGAATCACGAAGCCTGTACGCCGCGTGCCAGTCGAAGTCGGCGTCGACCTTGTGGGAAAGCACCAAATCCGCAATCGGCACGGAATTGCCGTCCGAGCAGTATTCGACGCGGGCGCCGAGCGAGACGTCGCGTGAAGGCGCCCACACAAGCCGCGCGCCTGGTGACACGGCGCCGCCCTTGCCGCCGTAGTTGGGGCTGCCGGGATCGGCCAGTCTGTGAGCCGAGTCGTCAGAACCAGGCTCCGCGCGCTTGAAGCTCGGCGCGTTCATCTGGAACGCCGCGTACACGTCGAGGTCCACCACCCGGCGCAGCACGCCCTTGTCGTCCAGCTTGCGCCAGACGTTGCGCCAGCCAGGCGTCACGCCGTAGTACGAATACGGCAGATTGCGCCCGCGGCCTGCGAACTGGTCTTCCCACGCAAGAGAGGCGTCGACCGCGTCGAACACGTACGGACGCCTGCCGCCGCCGCATCCCGAATGCCAGGCCTGCTGCGCGAGGACGTCGACGTACGGCTCGGTGAGATGGTTCCAGCGGTCGTCGATCCAGCCCGTTCCGCGCGCCGAGAATGTCGCGCCTCCCTCAAGTATCGAACGCGTGATCGTGTCGCCGGTCGAGCCTGCGGGGGAAAGCCCGGTGACGTCGGTGTAGCCGCCCTCCTCCCATGCCGTGCAGCGATATCCGACGCGGGGAACGACCGAAACGATGTCGTCGAAAGCCCTGAACGGCGCGGCGATGCGGTGGTACGTGTCAATGCGAAACGCGTCGTAGCGGGCCCAGAACGCCGGGTCGGCGGCAAAGACGGACTCGCGGTCCGCCGCGTTGCGCGCGTATCTGCGGCGTAGATAGCCGAAGCGGTTCTCGGTCTCGTAGGTAAGCGGCGCGAAGAGGAACGGGCGCGGCGCAAGGTCGAAGTAGAGCTCGGGCAGGCGCTCAGTCGCCGACTGGAAGTCGTTGAGCCTGCCGGCGGCCTCGACGCCAAACGCATACGGGTTCTCGACATGCTCCCAGAACACTCCGCTCGTGCGATAGTTCGTGAACTGGTTCTTGATGTTGAAGAACGAGTCGCGCATGAAGTCGCTGCGGAAGAACGAGTCGGAGTAGATGCTGCCTCGCGCGACGACGGAGTCACGCTCGGTCGGCTCCCATCTGTGCGACGCCTCGAACGCATAGCGGTCGCGGTCGACCTCACTGCCCCAGTTGCGGTAGTCGTGCTTGCGCAGGCTCGAAGGCCTGTCGTAGCGGTGCGAGGCATACTCGTCCCAGGCCCAGTACGACTTGAACATGCCGGAGCCAAGACCGTCGGCGCGCCACTTGAGATCCTCGCCAAGCGCCACTCCGTTCTTGTACCTAAGGTCGAAGCGGGTCGCTCCCGCCAGCCACCATGCGTCCTCGCCGTGCTTCGGATCGCCCGCGATGTTGTAGCGGTACTTTGTCATCAGGTAGCCGCCCCAGCGCCCCGTGTAGCCGGGCATCCAGCTGAAGCCGCACTTCGTGTCGAGCGGATACCAGAGGTACGGCAGATAGAGAATCGGCAGGCCGTAGAAGCGAAGCCACGCGTTCCTCAAGAGCACGTGCTCCGCAGTCTTGAGCTCGAGGTCGCCGAGAACCTCCCAGTGCAGACGGCAATGGTCGTTGGTGCATGTCGTCGCGGCGGTCGGGAAGGAGAATCTCATGTTGCCGGCTGCGTCCCGCTCCAGCCGCTCCGACCAGAGGCGGAACACTCCGTATGCAGCGCTGACGTTGCCAGTGGCGACAGCGGCGCGAGTCACGGCGTCGACCGCGACAGCGTCGGCGGAGAACGTGACAAGGTCGCCGGCCGCGGCAGTCGGCGCGGGCTCGGCCGCGAAGGACGGCAACTGCGCCGCAACGACTGCCAGCGCGACGATGGCGGCCTTCGGACTCATGACTGCGAGTACAGCACCTGCGAGGTCGCCGCGTCAAGTATCGAAAACGCCTCGGGATGGCGGTGAAGCTCCGAGACGAAGGTCAGCCGCGTGTTGAAGTCCCTCTGCAGCTGAGCGAGGATCTCGCTGTCCTCCGTGCGGAGGCGCTGCATGACCTGCGGCGCGATTACGATCTTCGGCTCAAATGGCCTCTTGTCTATCTCGGCCTTCTTCAGCAGGCACGAGAGCGCGCGCTGGATGTCGACGGAAATGGCCATCGGCGAACGCACCCAGCCGCGGCCCTGGCAGTAGGGGCATGTCGAGGTGTGCTGCGAGAGGATGGAGGAATCCTGCCGCTGGCGCGACATCTCGAGAAGACCGAGGTCGGAGATGTCCAGCACATTGGTCCTTGCGCGGTCGCGCTTGAGGCAGTCCTTGAGCTTGCGCACCACTTCGCGCTGGTGCTTGCGGCTCTTCATGTCGATGAGGTCGAGTATGACCAGGCCGCCGATGTTCCTGAGCCGCAGCTGGCGCGCGACCTCCTCGACAGCCTCGAGGTTGACCTCGCGTATCGCGTCCTCCTGGTTGCCGCTGCCCTTGTAGTGGCCGGTGTTGACGTCCACGGCGATGAGGGCCTCTGTCTCGTCGATGACGAGATACCCGCCCGACTTGAGCATGACCTTGCGCGCGAAGGCCTCGGATATCTGGCGCTCAAGACCGTAGTGCTCGAAGATGCCGGTCTGGCCGTCGTAGCGGCGTATCTTGGACTTCGCGCGGCGGGATATCTGGCCCGTCAGGTCGCGCATCGCCTCGTAGCTCTTCTCGTCGTCGATGACGATCGAGTCCACGTCCTCGGTCAGCCAGTCGCGCACGACGCGCTCGCAGAGGTCGGGCTCCTGGAAGATGCAGCAGGGCGTGCGCAGATTGCGCGTGTTGGCCTGCATCTCGTTCCAGACGGAAAGAAGGTTCCTGAGGTCGCGCGCAAACGCACGCGCCGAGGCGCCCGCGCCGACCGTGCGGACGACCAGGCCGACGTTCTCCGGCAGGGGGAGCTTGTCGAGTATCTTCTTGAGGCGCTTGCGCTCGGCGCCGTCCGAAATCTTCTTCGAGACGCCGCGTATCTTCTCGCCCGGCATCATCACGAGGTAGCGGCCGGGTATCGAGAGGTTCGCCGTGACGCGCGGCCCCTTGGTGGATATCGGCCCCTTCGTCACCTGCACGATAATCTCGGAGCCCGGAGGGAACTTCTTTGCGATCTCGGCGTCGGAAAGCCTGTTCGACTTGCGTCCGCCGCGCCTTTCGCCGCGGTTCTCGTCGTCGTCGAGAATGGAGTCGGCGTCGCTCGTCATGTCCCAGTAGTGCAGAAAGGCGTTCTTCTTGAGCCCGATGTCCACGAACGCCGCCTGCAGGTCGTTCTCCAGATTCTGGACGCGTCCCTTGAACACCGAGCCGACGAGACGCTCCTCCTCCGGATGCTCAACCATGAACTCCTCGAGCCTGCCGTTCTCTATGACGGCCACGCGCGTCTCGAGCTTCTCAACGTTGACGATAATCTCGCGCTTCATCTTGGAGCGCCTAAGCCATCCGAAAAGTCCCATATTGCATCCCCGGAATAAAGTTTCAAGTTGCAACGAAGACACGCAAAGACACGGATTCCTCCGCATCTTCGCGTGTCACGACACGGGCACAGCCCCTCCCCTTTCGGGGGTTCATGCCTTGGCCTCAACCTCGAACTCGGGCCTCTTGCCTCTGTACCACCAATACATGATCGGCGTGGCGATGAAGATCGAGCTGCAGGTTCCCGCGATTATGCCAATGAGCATTATCAGCGCGAAGTCGAATATCGAACCATCGCCGAAGGCGAACAGCGCCAGCACCGCGAAGAGCGTCGTCACGGACGTGATTACCGTGCGCGACAGGCACGCGTTGACGGCCGCGTTGCACAGCTCGTAGAACGACAGCTTCTTGTCGTGGCGGAGAAGCTCGCGGATGCGGTCGAACACGACGACCGTGTCGTTCACCGAGTAGCCGATGATCGTAAGCACGCCCGTTATGACGATGAGGGACACCTGACGCCCGCAGAGCGAGAAGATCACGAGCGAGATGAGCGCGTCGTGCGCAAGGGCGGCAAGCGCGCCAAGGCCGAAGCCGAAGTTGAAGCGGAAGCCGACGTAGAGCAGAATCGCCACCAGCGAGAACAGCACGGCGTTGCGCCCGCTCGTGACAAGGTCCTTGCCGACGATCGAGCCGACTTCGTCGACGGACGCGGCGTTGAAGTCCGCCTCCGGGAACTTCTCACGAAGGATCTTCGTCACGTGCGCGCCGACGTCACGGCCCTCGAGGGCCTTGCCCTTCGCCGTTTCGGCAGTCTCGCCGGTCTTGAGGAGCAGCGTCGTGGATCCGACGCCGACCTGGTACTGGATGACCGCCGCGTTGTCGAATCCGGCGAGCGCCTTGCGCACGTCGCCGACCGCCGGCTTCGCGTTCTGGTCAACTGAATAGACGAGCGACGTGCCGCCGGTGAGATCGACCGCCAGCACCGACGCGGGCGACGTGAACGCGCGGAAGAAGAACACCGCCACCGTCACCGCGCAGACGGCGAACGCGCCGATGAACGCGCTCTTGCCGAACTCCACGAACTTCACGTTCGGGGCCTGCTTGAAGATGTTGAGCATCCTGAACGGCTTCATCGACTCCGCCTTCGTGGTGTAGTCGAACACGAGGCGCGTCACGACGACCGCCGTGAACATGGAGATGAGCACGCCGCCCGTGAGCGTGATCGCGAAGCCGCGCACCGGGCCGGTGCCGACGATGAAGAGGATCACGCCCGTCACGATCGTGGTGATGTTCGAGTCGAGAATCGCCGTGAACGCGCGGCCGTAGCCGTTCCTGATCGCCCCGCCGACGGAGCTCTTCGCGGCGAACTCCTCGCGGATGCGCTCGAAGATGATGACGTTCGCGTCAACGGCCATGCCGAGCGTCAGCACGAGGCCGGCGATGCCGGGCATGGTCAGCACGGGCAGCTGGAGCGACCCGGTGGCGCCCATCGAGGCGTCCTTCGCGAACACGCCGAGCACGTTCGCCACCAGCACGAGGGCGGCGGGCAGGAGCGCGATGTCGAGGAAGAGCGCGACGTTGGCGACGAGGCCCGCGTACCAGTAGTAGATGAACATGAAGAGCGCCACGAGCGCGAAGCCGAGGCAGGCGGCGACCATGCCGGCGTGCTTGGCGTCCTCGCCCACCGTGGGCGACACCGACGACTCGGCGAGGAGCTTGAGAGGCGCGGGCAGCGCGCCGGAGTTGAGGGCGTTGGCGAGCTGCTGGGCC
>JAEEGH010012883.1_pt1 | contig 18673 bp, 20 predicted proteins | sample 9134181 | NCBI WGS metagenome assembly JAEEGH01 (sample SAMN16246544, study PRJNA631951) | gut metagenome | biome: gut microbiome; feature: rumen; material: DP-attached | host: Bos | place: Iran: Karaj | collected 2018-10 | reverse complement strand
CTGCAATAAAAAAGGATGCGCCGGTAATGCTGGCACATCCTTTAATTGCTTTAAGGATTACATCTTAAGCGATGCCTTCCTTCTTCTCTGCTTCCTCTGCGTGGCGGATAATGAACTTTTCACCCGTCTCGAAGATCTTAGCATCACAGTCGTAGTGATATACGTTATCTGTGAGCTTGTCTGAAGCAGAAACAGTTGTTGCATTAACCTCCCTGACCATCTGATCAAGAGCTGTAAGCTCGAACTGTCCGTCATCAGGAATAAGTAGAATTTCGTGGATGCTGCTGGGGAGAATATAGAAGCTTCCTCCTACTCTCTTAGCCGCTTTATCCATGAATTCCTCATAGGCAAGAACACAAGCGCCGTGAACATTACCTTCTACGGATGCAACAAACATCTTCTCCTCTTCTGGGGGAATATTAAGACCAAGCATTGCAAGATCTTCAACGCCCATCTGCTGAGCAAGAACTTCACCCATACCCTTGATTTCAAGAGGTCTGTTCTTGGGTGCAATCTCAAGAGCGTCCTTGTGGAGCTGCTCTGCAGTGATGCCATATCCCTCAAGAAGCTGATTGGTAACAAGGATAGTTCCTACTCCCTGACCAGGAACATTTTCTAAAACAAAGCGGTAAACAATCGCCATGTCTTCGATGTCCTTATGAGGAACTGTCTTGAGCAGATCTTTGTTGGCTTCTGCTGATACAACCTCCATTGCAAGCTTATCCTTCATGATACTGTAATCCTTGTAGGATTCAACGTCAAAGTCGGGAGTGTTGGCAAGAGCTGTCTTTGCAACTCTGACAGATTCCTCAACGATTCTGTCAAATGCCTTTCCGTTCTCGTACTCTTCGAAAAGAGATGTTGCATTGAGGTTGACACCGATGATGCCATCTACAGGCTTAACTGTAAGTGCATCATACTTCTCATTCATTTTCTCTACCGGTCTGGTTTCAATTACAAAACCTTCTCCAAGTGATTCCTGAACGCCGTTTACGAGTTCCTGTGTGAATGTTGTGATGTTAGTGATTTCCATGATTTTTTCCTCCTTTTTCATGGTTGCTGTGCTTATAGAACTGATTTAAGGTTGCCTATAAGCTGGTTATTGTTATGTATTTACATAAAAAAAGAACAGACTTATTGCTAAGCTGCTCTTTTCTCACGTATCAAAGATACATGTTGCTCTGCCATATGGCATAAAAAATAGCCGGACCAGTAAACTGATTCGACTTCTACACGCAACAATATAAAATAATAACTAAAAACATAATTATAATATCTCTAATACTATATATTGTCAAGAAGGTTTCTTTTAAATCATAATTTATAGATTTGGGCTTTTCCTGTGTTTATTTGAGGCTCTGCTGAAAATTTTTCACATTTTTTCAATAAAATCGAAAAAAAATTACGTCTGCTATGCCACATGGGTAGGGGATTCCAAGGAAACTACAGAAACGCAGCAACGAGATTTCGTTTCGATTTTATAAAAAGTTTATAATTTGTTCATAAATTTATAATATACTTGCATGGTCACGTTAAATATTTAACCATGGAGGGTGTGTTTTAAGTAAAAGGGGATAATTTTTGCATGGTCGGAAAGGATACAGCAGCTAAAAAGCTCATAGAACGAATCGGGGAGCTTTATGGAGTAAACTATGATGATAAGACTTTACAGAACATCAAGATAATTCTTGAAAATCATAGGGAAATCATATTCAATAAGGACGTATTTGACTTTTCTATTGTAGGGTGTGATTCGATTGAAAAGGTTATGCCTTATGCCTATAGAAATTTCATTGCAGATGAACCTATCGGTACGGCAGTTGTAAACAGAATGCTCATGCTGATTTTAAATGATGAAAAGACACAGGGCATTTTAAGTAACACGCTTGAATCAATAAAGTTTTTCAAGGCAGACTCGCAGGAGAAGGAAGAGATTCCTATTGGAATGCTTTATTTTGACATCCTGGACGGACTTTATTTTTCAAAACCACATCCTGTGGAAGCTGAGGTTGCTGAGTTCCTTGGCCTTGATCATCATGTTTTTGGTTATCGTAAAGAAGAAGCAATCATGCTCTTTGGTATATACTTCTGGCATAGGTGCCTGGATGTTTGGGGAAACTGGCATGAGAAAGCCGGTAAGATTCAGCAGGAGGAAGGCCGAGAAGATCTCATAAAAAAATTTGGGTTTACGGCATTTTAAGGAGAGTTTTAATAGCTCTCCTTTTTTTTTCAATCCAGAATTGAAATTTCAGGAAATCGTTCGGAAATTGTTGGGGAATTGTGCAGGGAAAGACAGGGGGAAAGTAGGGGGACAAGCAGGGGAAACGTAGGATAATACGGGGCTAATGTGTGCTGTTTGCATGCATTTTGCGGTTTATCGCCATATTTTTAAGTATATGGTATATTCTTTTGTGCAAGAACAAATGAAAGGTTTTGGAAAGAGTAATGAAGGGGATTTATGAAAAAGACAGTAATTTCTTTGCTATCAGAAAAGAGTACGAGGGAACTTTGGATGGCACAACATGGTACGGTGCTGGGGACGTTGTGTACTATGGTGATGGTAAAAAGAGAATGCTGGAATCAATAATTCTTAAGGTGGAAAGTGACGGAAGTGTTATTGTTAAGAATGAAATGGGGATATTCTCATGCAGTGTTAAAGAAATGAAGTCAGGACACATTGCCTTTGGGAAAGAAAAATATTCTGCAAATACCGGTGTTCTTGCCGTAAGATTTAAGGAACAGTTTACTATAAATCTTACGGATTGGTTTACAACAGGTCAGCGATGCATTATTAAAACTGAGAACAAGTTTTTTGTTGGAGTAGACATCGCAGGCGTGAAGGATAATGGCAATATATATGTATCATATGATGGTGGCGATGATGATATTATCCATTATTCTGAGATAGTGAGCATTGAGGATTTTTTGGGTAATACAAGCTATCTGCTTTTTACAACAAAAAAACTGAGGAAAAAATCCCCAGTAATCGTTACGAAACATATTAAAGCCAAGACGAAAAGATATTCTTAACCATGCTTTCTAAATGGCATTTCGGTATCTTCCTGTGCACCGGTTCTTCTTCTGGTGGCGGGGAGATTTTTTAGTGCTCTGTCTTCTGAGAAGTCTGCCAGTGTGAGCTGGGTACAGAAACGAGTAAGTCTGTCATATTCTTGTTTTTCTTTTGGGCTAAGTTCCCGAATCATTTGCGGACTCCTTTTAGTTTATTTTTTCTCAAGCTGTTGTTTGCGCTTCGCCATATAGGACTCGACCTGCTTCCACAAGCTGTGAAGCTGATTTTTGTGTGTGCATAGTTTCTCGCTGCAGTTAATGCACTTAAGATAGTCATTTGTATTTTCAGAGAATCTTTCCGGGTGTTTGTAGAATGTGATTTCCCACCGAATCACCAAAATAAGTGACAAGGCCAGTAATGTCCATGTGTATGATTTATCAACAAAAAGAAGAGGCGTAAACATCATGGCATAATCCCAGTTGTAGATTCTGCAGGTGCTGCAACATTTGTTTTTCATGAACCAGCTCTGGAACGGGCAAAAGAATAGAATACATATCATATCGCATACAGAGTATACGCTGCATAGGAGTATCATTATCCCATCGTCAAATATACCCAATCTATGCAGAGCACCAAAAATCAGATTGAAGGATATCCATATCATCAGAACAAGGACGGAAGCATTGTTATCCTGGATCTGAATATCTACCTTTCCTGACTTGATATAGTTACGTGCAAACTGTTTTTGGCAGCCGGGACTTTCCGTGACTGAGGGGAAAAAGCGAGCTATCATTTCAAAAACAAAGACAGCCCAGACTATCCAAAGGACAACAGGGATTCTTTCCATTCTTGCAAGTATCGTTTCTTTGCCCTGAATCTTTCCTACAATATAGCCTATCAAGAGTACTATGAGTATTATGGAACGGTATATAAGCCTTATGTAGTGTATAAAGCTGACTATTGTAATCTTACTGTTTTTCAGAACCTTGTTCTTTAGTCTTTCTATCCACATGATATTTGTACCCATAATTTAGCTGCTGAAACCGTTGAATTTGAAAATAGTAAGGTCATACTTATTGATTATACTATGATTTTAGATATTTTCTTTATATTTTCTTTTGGATTAGAAAATCCAGACCATTATCGGTCTGGATGCGCCTTAAGAATTAGTAGTTTTGATATGCAGTTAATGTAACAAATCCATCCTTGGAGCTGTCGAGCCAGGAGATGAGGGCTCTTATGATGTCCTGTTCCATGATTCTCTGCGTTACCCTTGAGTTGCGGGCTATATATTCTCTTACCTGATCTACATTGTATGGAACATCCATGCTGTTCATATATTTGCAGACAAATCCAAGCTTCTCTTCATTGCTCAGAAGTGGTATTTCCTTTTTGATTGAGAATCTTGAAAGGAGTGCCGGATCCAGGTTCTCAACAACGTTTGTTGCTGCAAGGATGATTGCCTTAGGTGCGTGTGCCTTACAGTAGTCAAGTTCCTGCATCAGTGTGATCGTTATGCTCTTTAGTGTATCATTAGTTGATGCAGTTCTGCTGGTTGCGATACAGTCGATCTCGTCAATCATGAATATGCAATCCAGCGCAGTCATATACCGGAATACTTTTTTTAGATTTCTCTCAGTATTTCCAAAACCCTCTTCCATAAGACTTGAAAAGTTTACGTATGCAAAGTCTTTTTCAAGGGTATGGGCTACAAAACGGACAAAAGTAGTTTTTCCAGTTCCGGTGGGACCATAAAGGAGCGTGGTATTAACGTACTGTACGCCAAATTCAGCAAGCTCTTTGCAGCGCTCTCCGTTCTTCTGAATGTCGTTTATTATATCTATCTGTGTCTGCGTGACAAAGTATTTATCCATATCAAAATCATCGCAGTTCTCAATTTCTACAAACTTAGCGATGTCTTCTGGAAGTGTTATTCTCGCTTTTCCCATTTTGATTACCTCTTATGTCAAAATCATGGTGTCAGATAAAATGTTGTGTCCCCAGCCTTTCCAAAAGAGCATACTGTTCTGTTGGATGGATTGGAAGGAGAACGCTGCATAGCGACTTCGATAGGGAGCTTGTACTCCTCGCCTACCTTGTACTCAGATGAAGCATCTTCTGAGTTGTATATGGTAAAGACAAGCTCTCCACGTACAAAGGTATAGAAATCGCTATAAACAAGAGAATCATCAGTGTAGAATTTGGATTCCATCTCTACCTGGTTTTCTATAAAATATGATGAGATGTCCTCTATGTAATCATAGAGATACATGGTCTTTTCATCTTCTTTTCCGAAATTCTTTGTAATATAGGTTTCATAGTCGCCATTTTGCATTACTTCTGCAACAAAGGCGGTCTGGTTGGCAGCTACATTTCTGTAGTCAACATTAAACAGAGTCTCAATAAATGCGGTAGCATCATCTTCGTACTCCTGAAGGACATCATAGTGTTCCCTGACAAAATCCTTGTTACAGATATAGCTATCAGTTTTTCCAAAAGGAATCTCATACAGTTCCGGGAATTGGGAAAGATGTCCTTTATAGTTTGTTTCAATGGTATAATCTGGCTTAATTTCTTTCCCAGAGGGCGACGATTTTACTGCAGTGTACGTGTCAACATGGCATTCGGTTTTCTCCGGTATTGAAAGATACAGAACTGTTCCGGTAACAGCTGTGGCTGCCACTACTAATGCTGTGAGGGGGATAATAGTGGCAGCCTTATTGGTATTAAATTTAGATAGCTTCTTTTGTCTGATCATTGGTCTTTTCTCTGTCTAATCGGTTTATTTTCTGTAGCCTTCTTTTTTCAACAAGGATAAAGTTACCCTTTGCCTGGAGATCTGTGATTTCTTTTTTTACATATCCGTTTTTTCCTGCAACAAGGATTGAAGGAAGAATAAAAGGTTCAAATTTCAGGAAGTACTCTTTCTTTTCATACATTGGAATATTCTCTTTTAGATATCCGCTGATAGTTGACTGATTTGCGATGTCGAAATGGTCTGCGACCTGCTTCTGTGTCATGTGATGGTACTTCATGTTGATTTCCATAGTAAAGGATGTGTAGAAGAAAAAATCATCCGGGATTGGAAAACCCTTAAGGCTTCTCCAGAGTTTGTAGACATATTTGCTGGGTAATTCGTTTTTGTCTTCATATTGTGAATAAAAGAGTTCTGTAATTCCTATAATTTCTGCGAAATCGGCTTTTTCAAGGCCGTACTTCTCTCTGACTTCTTTTAAAACAATTTCCATAAATTTATGCGCAAGGGAACCCCCACCGATGAAGTCGGTCGTGGGCGGAATTGCGCCCTGCCGTCAGGCAGGTCTCCTTTCCACTAAGTATGATTGTTTTGGCTGAACAAACTTAAGCTTCTTATAGTTTGCATCGGTATGGATCACTGTACCGTCAAGCATCCTTATATTAAAGTTACCACGGGTTCTCCTGCCGTAGACAAAGCATTCTCTTCCCTGATAAGATACCTTATCAAAAAGCCTGAATCCGCATACCTTATACTGTGCCTGGTTGCGCTTCCTTATGCCGCCTTTTAGTATCTTTAGCTTGTGTATCTGCCTGTTATGGCAGCGTACCTTTTTAAGGTAGTATATCTCGCCGTTTGATACTGCCAATGGATTCCCACTGATACATCTTGCATCAATATAGTGGTCTTTAGGTAGGCCATTCTTTATGCGGGTGTTCTTTGTGATATACCCGTATGTAAGGTTTACGTTTGGATATATTCCTTTAAGTTCGTTATAGAAAGCCCAGCGCATGATGCCCATGAAGGCTGCATCCCTGAATGACATCCCCCTGTGTATGCTCTTGGGGAGCTTTACTGTGCCCTTATGATACCCAGTGTGGCATGTCTCGCACAGTGTTATGAGGTCATTTGGTGCATTGCCGCCTGTCTTACGTCCCTCTATATGATGTACGTTGAGCCTCGCATCTTTTGACTTGCCCTTACAGCACTGGCATTTATGTCCGTCACGGAAGAGTACATATTCCCTTACATTCCAGAAGCCGAGCTGTTCACCCTGCTGATAGTCTGCACCCTCAACTGAAGGATTTTTAATCTTCTGTATATCAAAGGATGCAACTTCTACCGTGATCCTGCTTACTGGAAGTATCTTATGCACCTTGTCTACTACCGCAAGGTGTGAATCTACCTTTTGCTGTACAGATGGTGCGAGCCATCCATCACTGCGTCTGCGGTTATCGAACCGTGCAGCACGATAGCGTGTTTTACGGTTTCTCCTGCCACGTCTAAATTCCCTGCGTGATGCAATGAGTTCCACTATGTCACTGCGAAGCTCTGTTTCTGCCTCAAAGAGTACCTCTTTTTCGGTTGTGGCAGATAAGCCGATATTCTTACTTCCTGCATCCACACCAAGGCTTACTTCCTGTGTAAACTGTGTTGTTTCGTATAATAACTGTATAGTGAACGGACAGCGTCTTACTACTTTTGCCCTGCCGGATCTTAGCATCCGCCGGACATTACCATACCGCTTTGTAGGCATAAGCGGCTGTCCGTTACTGTTTATCACATATACCACGAGCGGTACTCCTTTCAATAGATTGATATACTTTATGCTATAAGCCAGAGTATATCAGCTGTAATGCAGCCTTCGCCAAAGTTAGTGGAAGGTTTTGTGCCAGCAACACTGTCCCTACCCCTCAGGACTGTTTAATCACTGGCCGCAGAGCTGCTAATTAGGCTGTACGTCCGCAGGTGCCTGTATATTCTTCCCTAACGTAGTGCTAATGGCTTCTGGTCTGTATATCGCCAGGCCGTTGCACTGAGGCTAATCAGCTATGGTCTTTGGCTGCGTAGCAGCCTCAAACCCCATCTGACGTAGTCGGTTGTGGGTAGTTGATCTGGTCATCCGTCACTTTCTGTAAGTTCAATCAAATCATCAACGGCTTTTTCGAGGCTTGATTGCCTGGATGCGCTGATGTTTGTGGTTTTCTTTTCATGATTTAAGGTTGGTTCTTCCGGTGCAACGACCTCAAGTTTAACAGTTTGCTCTTCCTGCGCTGGTGCAGAGTAATTTTCGATTTTCTCCATGGCTTTAGTCTCAGAAACTTGATCTTTACCAAAAGGAGCAACGAAAAAACCAGTACAAAATAGAGCTCCTGTCACAAGGACAGTTGCTATTGCGATTCCTATTGCTTTTGACGGGTTTGATTTATATAGTGCTCTTTTCATAAAAATAATTATAGTATATGTAAAAATATATTTCAATATAATATATCTGAAAATATAAGGTATAGGCAATAAAAAAAGCGATTACCGTATGGATAACCGCTAATTTTGCTTTTGGCGATCAGACAATTTCTTCGTATTCGGAATCTGTAACTGTGTAGAAAATCAACACATTCAGGTCAACCAGGCATAATCCAACCATTACCGAATCAAAGGTTGCATATCCTTCATGGACCATGTACAGTGCAATGCCTACACTAATGAGCATCCATGTACCTAATACCATTCCATCTGTGATGAAAGATATAAAAGAGTACAGTGCCGGCTGATGCTTCTTAATATACAGCATTTTCCTTGCGAATTTTATAACTGCCTTGTTTTTTGCCAATGTTTTCATGTGTTTTGCCTTTCTTTTGATTTAAGGTTGCGTTCCAGGTGTAGTCACATAAGGACTACATCAGGGCGAAGATTGTTAGTTACAGGAACATCGTGCAGGAGCTTCTGGTAATGCTCATTCTGCTCAGCGATGACTTCCGTAAGCTGCTTTATAGCTACGGTAAGGTTGTGGTTAAACTCCATCTGCTCTTCCAAAGCCTTATTAAGCTTTGAAACGCTTCTGTTGAGCTCCTCAACATTTTCTGCGAACTGATAATCTCCTCTTGTTTCTAAAAGTGCCATTGTTTTTTTCCTCCTTTGGATTTAAGTGAGTTGCTTTACGTTTCCGTTTTTGTAATAAAAAAAGAACAGACTTATTCCTAAGCTGCTCTCTTCGCTACAACTATTGAGTGTAGTTGCTCTATACCTATATTTAGGTAAAAAAATAAGCCCAAACGCAAACACGTTCAGACTACTACAAGCAATAATATAAACTATACTACAAAAACAAGTATATTATAACGTATATAATATGCATTGTAAAGGAGACTTTTATGACTGGCATTGAATTTGGACGATGACAAATACTTGTGCTTTGTGTCAATGTATGATACTATTATATACACGAACATACATTCGGGGGCAATTACTATAATATGCTATAGGGGATGAGGGTTAGATGTATACTGTGCGTTTGGGATTATACACAACTAAGCATGATTACCAGATTTTAGAAAAGCGTTTTCATGCAATATGCCATATACATAACGTTATGGTGAAACATGCGCGTGCACTCCTGATAAGGTTAAAATATGATAAAGAGTTTCAATGCCTAAAATCTGAGTACTCAGAGCTAATTAAGAAAAAGAACTCTATTAACAGAGGTTATCTATCTAAAGAAGAAAGCAGTCGTAAGAAATACCTGTCAAGGCAGATGACAGATATTCTTATAAAGGAAGGGCTGTCTGAATATGGTTTCCATTCCTATATTAAAGTGTGTGGTCGGCAGTTTCGTAAGTGTTTGGCAGGCCAACAGATACAAAAAGAAGCCACTCGAGTGTGGCGAGGGACAGAAGAAGTCATATTCGGTAATGGCGCAGGAATTCATTTCAAAAAATATACCGATATTCGTACTATATCTGGTAAGTCTAATAGCAATGGAGCTATTTTTTCAAGGGATACTATGTCTGTTAAATGGAAGGGCTTGTCATTTAAGTGCAGATTACCAAAGGATACTTCATATATAGAGGAAGCTCTTGAATCAGATATCTCATATTGTGAAATTGAGCGCAAAATGTTTCCCAATGGCTGGCACTACTATGTGATTATATATTTTAAAGGAGAAGCTCCACGCAAGAAAAAAAATATAGGGGATAGGGATAATATAACTGGAATTGACATTGGAACATCAACAATGGCAGCTGTATCAGATAATGCTGCTAGTTTAAAAGAACTTGCCCCCAGATGTAGGGATTATAATAGGCGCATAGAGAAGCTAAGTGTTCGCATGGATAATTCTATACGCATGATGAACCCAAATAAATACAATCCTGATGGAACAATAGACAAAGCAAATCATGATGATTGGAAATTCTCCAAAACATATATTAAAAACCAAAGGAAACTCAGATCACTTTACAGACAGAAATCTGCTTATATCAAACAGTCACATGAGGAAATCATAAATCAGTTGATTGAAGATTCTGTGACCTTTATCATCGAGGATATGTCTTTTAAAGGACTTCAGCGTAGGTCAAAAAATTCAAAACGATCCGACAAAACTACTGCTATTATGAAGAAAGATGGAACAGTTAAACAGGTCTGCAAATATAAACGGAAGAAGCGTTTTGGAAGATCCCTAAACAATCGTGCACCTGCGAGTTTTATATCAATTTTGACAAATAAGGCTGTCTTATATGGAGGCGGGGTGTGCATGGTAAAAACCAAAGAGTTCAGGGCTAGTCAATATGATCACGCTACAGACACATATTTAAGAGTTCCGCTGAGAGAAAGGGGAAAATTTATAGATGGATATTACGTGCAGAGAGACTTGTACAGTGCATTCTTATTAAAAAATACGAACAAAGCTTTAAGCAAACCTGACAGAGAAAAATGCATAAATGGATTTAACAGATTTATTGAATTGCATGATGAACTTATAGAGCAGATGAAGCAGGATAATATCTCAATGAAACAGTGTTTCGGATTCTAAGTAAGTAGTCAAAGGCTCAGACATAAGCCTTCCGTCTTGGCAAGAAATGCATTAAGCAATGAAGCCCTACAGGCGGTAGATCTTGAAAGACTTAACTATATCCCTCCTATATGACTGTGGTGATGTTAAGAGAATCCAAAGAGTCCCATGACTTCAATTATGGGAGTATGTCAATACAAAAACAATATTATAATGTTGGGGTCAAAAGTCATATTATTGCATATTTCAAGTTTTAACAGGGCGAGATTTCACTCGCCCTGTAATGATCATGATCATGATATCTTAGAATACTTATTCTCAAAGTCCAGTACAATCTTCTTTTCATTCTTATCAACGGCAAGAGCTGCTTTGTAGGAACCCTTCCCCGATTTTTTAGTAAAGGTATACATACCGGTTCTACCTTCTCTGACCAGCAGATCTATCATTTCGGGAGTGATCTTAACTCCTCCGATTTCAGATACAAAGAATGAACATCCACTGCCTTTGCTGTTGTCCTGACATTTATAGCCAAGTCTTGTTGTCACAACTGGCTTTCCACAGATAGGGCATGTCAGCTCTGTTTTCTCAGAAGTAAACTTTGGTCTGGGAGTAGGTTCTTCAGAGGGAATCGACTTGAGCTTTTCATAGGTCTTATGAATTTCATCGTTCAAGACTTTCTCGTATTGGGCTTTGGTAACTGTATTTTGCTCAATTTCAGAAAGTCCTTTTTCCCAACTGGCGGTCATTTTGGGTGACAGGAAACCAGGTATGGTTGAATTCACAATGTCATAAACTGCTTCTCCGTCAGTATGAGGAGTGATAACCTGAGTCTTTTTATTGATGCAAAGATATCCGATCTTTATAAGCTTTTCCAGTATTCCTGCTCTCGTTGCAGATGTTCCAATACCTGAGCCTTTTATCTGAGCTCTGAGATCTTCGTCCTCTATAAGGTTTCCTGCGTTTTCCATGGCTAGGATCATCGAGCCGGAAGTGTACCTCTTTGGTGGAGTTGTTGTGCCATCTTCAGTGAAGAATTCAGCTTCGTATTCATCACCCTTCATGAGAAACTGGCTGAGGCGAACTCCATCGCAGTCATCTGTTTCATCTGTCTTTCCCTTTAAAACTTCAAGAAAGCCGATTTTTGTCATGGATTTTTCTGAAATCTTAAAACGCTCATTATTATGTGCCTTAAGGATGGCTGTGGAAGTGTTAAATTCTGCCTGCGGTAGGAAGATGCATATAAAACGGTCAACAATCATCTGATAGACAGCAAGCTCCAATTCTGAAAGTCCTGAGATATCTCCCTGTCCTGTAGGGATGATAGCGTAGTGATCTGTGATCTTACTGTCGTTGCAATATTTTGTGTTTTCAATTCCGGAATACATGCCAAAATTAAGGATTTGTTCGATAAATCTCTTGTTGTAGCCAATGGATTTAAGACCATTCAAGTTCTTGTCGATTTCCTTACAAATGGCTGTTGAGAGATATCTTGCATCTGTTCTGGGATAGGTAGTTAGCTGCTTTTCATAGAGGGACTGTGCTACCTCTAAAGTCTGATTTGGAGATATTTTGAATTTCTTTGTGCAGCTGTTTTGAAGTTCAGCAAGGTTGAATAACAGTGGGGCGCTCTTTTTCTCTATCTTATCTTCTACGCTTGTTACCACAAGTTTTGGAACCTTACTCAGCTCATCAAGGAATTTATTTGATTCAGCTTCGTTTAGGAATCCCTTATTATCGTATAGAAGCGGTGAATTGTAGTATTTTGAATCTTTATCTATTATCCAGTCTGCGGAAAATTCGTACTTTCCGTTTGAGCAATTTGCAAAGACTTTTGAATAGGTTGTGGGATTGAAATTACGTATCTCACGCTCCCTGCTTACAACCATTCCAAGAACACAGGTCATTACACGGCCTACTGATATGGGCTTCCACTTCTGAGAGCGGATCTTATCATTAAAGCTTCTCCCAAACTTGCAGGAAAGCATTCTCGAATAATTAAGACCAAAGGCATAATCTTCTATCGCTCGCATAAATCCGGCATCTATAAGGTTTTTGTATGAACTGAACGGCTTCATTCTAAGAAGGCCATTACGGATTTCTTCTTTTGTCTGTGAATCAATCCAAAGAACTTTCTCTGTGACATGGCCATTGTTCCCAGCGAGCATTTTGATGTAAGTCTGGATAAGGATTCCTTCACGACCGGAGTCGCCTGCATAGATGATTTGATTGATTTCTGGTCGGTTGTAGAGCTGCTTTACAATCTTGAACTGCTTAGAACTTTCCTTAATTACTTCATACTTGTACTTTTCCGGAAGAAAAGGCAGATCATCAAAGTTCCAGGTCTTATATTTTGGATCATATTTCTCCGGATATGAAAGAGTTACAAGGTGGCCGACAGACCATGTTACGAAGTAGTAATTACCATCCCATTTTGATTTTCCTTCAATGTATCCGTCGTTTTTCTGAGGATTTTCAAGGTCAAGTGCGTCGGCATATGTTCTTGCTACTGATGGTTTTTCTGCGATCATTACCACGTTCATACGTCTTATTCTCCCTTAGATGATTCGGTGGAGGCTTCAGAGCTTCCTTCTGCAACCTCTTCTGTTTCAGTGATACTTGCTTCTGCTGCTGCTTCTTCTGAAGCGCTTTCTGCTGCGCTTGCTTCTTCTGCCGCTTCAACTTTGCTTTCATCTTCAGGAGCAGCATCTTCATTTTCTGATGAGTCTGCTTCTGAAGGTTCACTGTGGACCTCATCCTCATTTGCGATGTAATAATATGCTGCGCTTACCTCTTCTCCGGTAAGTGAGTTCCTTTCGCCGCACTCGATACAGTATTCATAGCAGCCGTTTGGTACTGGATAGTAAACATAGAGATTTCTGAACCAGTCTCCGTCCTCTGTCATCTTATGATCCATCTCATAAGTTCTCGCTTCATAACGGATTCCTCTGTATCTAAGCGCCTCACCATCAAGACCTTTGAGCTTGATGTTTACATAGTCTTCATTGGCACAGTTTCTATAGTTGAGGTCATATTCAAGAACCTCCCATGACTGACCATCAGGAGCTTTGAAGTAATCATAATCGCCGGAAGATGTGCAGTAATCCATGATAAGCTTCTCTGCCTCTTCTCCTCTGTATACCTTCTTAGGACAGATGATCGGCTCTTCATAAGATGTCGTGTAGTCGTTAAATGCACTTAAGATACCATTGTCGCCAAGGAGCAGCATGTTGTAAGGGCTTGAGGTGTAGGCTTTCTCTTCATCTTTATCTACAATACTGTTCTGATTGGAAAGATTGAGTGAGTTCTCATCATATTCAAAAACTTCTTCTGTGGTATCAACAGCTTCTTTTGAGTTGTCGCCGGTAAGAGATACTGCATAGATATCCTGAGCAATGTCCCCTTCTGAATTAGAAAAGGCAAAAGAATTTATGATGTTCTCTATACCATTTTGTGAAGTTGTTGGAAGCTTGTCGTATCTCTCTCCAGGAACACCTACGAATATGGACCACTCTTCTCCGTCTTTACTGATGTTTGCAAGTTCTCCGACGAAATCGCCATATGTGGTTGAGTTAATGGAAACACCGGCACATGCCTTTGTGATGGTTACCCCGTTTTCTGTCTCAGAAGAGAACTTCTTTGTTCCCTGGGTAAACCAGATATTCATAAGGCTTGTATTAAGAAGAGAATACTCTTTGTCGTTTGAGTCTGCGATCCAGAAGTCTGTGCCTTTCTGAACAGCTACGATAAGGCTCTGCATATTGAACAGAAGGTATTTGTCTGTTCCGTTTTTATAGGAATAATACTGATTCTTTTGAAAGCCTATGTTATCAGATATCTGCGTGATAGCTGTGGCTTTTTCTACGAATGGAGAATTGATATAGAATGAGACACCGGGAACACTGGTTATTTCTGTATATCCTGGGCGTTCTTTTTTTGTCAGAGTTTCCTCGGATGTCTTCTGGTTCGCGTTTACAAAGACAGAGCCGATAACCATGACTATTGCTGCGATCATAACTATTAAGATAAGAATTCGAGACTTCATTTTTATTTGCTCCTATAATATAAATATATATATAATATATCTGAGAATATATTACGAGTCAACCAATAAAAAAGAGCCCTGGATAATCCAAGGCCCTTAATTGCTTGCTGTTTCAGCTTTTTGCTTTACATTCTTTCTCAATCAGATCAAGAAAAGCCATGCTGATTGTGCTGTAAAATGTTTCTTCGTTGGTTCCAAGCTTGCGATACTTTTTGCCGGAAGCATCAATTGCTGATATCAGATATGACCAGTCTTCGTCTGTCATATCTTCTGCCTTTTTATTGGCAGAATCAGAAGATGCGATCTTCCAGATGTCTTGTATGGCATTGTATACTAGTTTCTTCCTTTCCATTTTTGGGTTCTCCTTTTTGCCAGATTTAAGGTTGCTTAGGGATAAAAAAATCCACGGAAAACAATGTCCGTGGATAATATAAGCCCTAATACAAAAACAAACTTGATAACAGAATCAGTATATCATTTCTTTTATAATCGGTAAATATTGATATATCATAAGAAGCATAGTGTGGATGCACTCAATATCCATATAGTACAAGGAAAAAGCTAATTTTTTAGGGCTTCTTTGATATTCTTTCGTGTGGGTTCTGTGCTGTAAAGCCATTCGATGAGCCTGACATTGTTCTCGTTGCAGAGGTCTCTTTTTTGACGGTCAAGTTCCTGCCGCTGTAAAAGAGCATCTTCTCCGCCGAAAAAGTCCACAGATATATAGTGTTGGATTCCCTGGTATTCTATTGCCGTGTTTAATGATGGAATGAAAATGTCCAGGCTCTGTCTTCCGAGCCAGTCCGGACGGTACTGATAAAGGGTGTCTGGATATAATTTCCGTATTTCTTTAAACAACGATAATTCATGTTTCCATTTTGGCTTTATTAAGCCCTGCGCGGTAAGCTCAGTACGGATCCTTGTCCTTTCAAGCCTCCAGTTTGTTCTGTAACCATCTTTTTCTTCATACAGCGCGATGTCTTCATATATCCATTGAAAAAAAGGCATTATCTCGCGAGTCAGATTCAGAAAGATTTCTAGCTCTGAGTTAAAATATCCATTCTTTATGATGCGGTCAATATTTCTTCTGACATAAACAGTTTTTGAAGGATTATGGTAAAAGGGAATATTTCCCTGAAACTTTGCTAACCGGTCTGGCAGATAAGGTGAGCGCAGAACAATGCCTTTTTCCCACAAATGATTGTAGTACCATGGGAAAGGATAGTCATACAGCGAATATCCCCCAAACAGTTCCTGGGATGCAGTGCTATACAAAAGATGAAACATGAGAAGAACATCATCCATGTTCTCCTTATCAAATACGGCTAGGTAATGGACTTTATCTTCATCAGGAAAAAGATTATTAATTGGACGAAGTTGCTCTGCTCTTTTACAGACATCCATAACCACGAAGAAGTTTGAAACAAAACTCTCCGGGAATATGAATACTCCCTTTTTATTGGTATCTAGGTCCTCAAATTGAGAAAGAAATGCTTCTACATAGGGATTTATCCGGTAATCTTCAGCTTTTTCAATTAGTTTCTTTGTCTCATATCTGTATGCAAGATCTGACCAGGAAAGCTGTATAAGAAACCTTTCATAACCATTACGGATATATTCCTCCTTTATGGAATCATCGAAATCGTCCCTGTATGATTCATGCTCCTCAAGTATTTCTTCAAGCGTAGAAAACGTCGTCTTCTCATGATGTTGGGGATATTTTTCCCAGAGCATGTCTAATCTTTCAAAGTCATATTTAGTTTTTGGTTTCTGATGATTAACTGGGTACATATGACAATCCTTTTTGCCATTTTAGCAGGCATATGCTACCCTGTCAGCATAGCTTACAAGTGCAGATTCTATTCTTGCAAGATCAAGTTCTCCGATATGCTTGTATGAGTCTGCGTGGCAGGCCTTGTCATCGAGGTACACATCACAGGTTATTTTTCTGGAATTGGAGCCGTATTTTTCAATTGTTTCAGGAAGATTGTCGTTTATTGCATCGAATATAAGCCCATGTTCTTTACAGAAATCGACTGCTTTATCCAGAGGTTCACCGGCCCTGCATGTCCACAAGATCAGTTTATCTCCGTTTCTTTGCTTCTCTTTAAGAAAATCAAAAAGTTCTGTATTAGCAGGACCTACTTCTGGCCATGTTCCCATACTAAGCGTTCCGTCAAAATCAATTGCATATACCATCTTTCGTCCCTCGCTCTTCTTTAAAAATACATGAACAGTGTGTTAATTCTTTGATTCAAGAAACCACTTTGCGCCTTTGGGAGAGTCCTCAAAATACAGATGTATCTCTTTTCCGTCTACGATACATGTATAAACAAGTCCCGCCCCGCCGGCTCTTCTACTGGCACCGGGTACGCAGTCTTTCACTCTTGTGATCTCGTATCTTGTCCCATCTTCCCACTCGATTGACAAAGGTCGTACTGCTCCCTCATCTGAAAACTCAACTATAGTATCTACATATACCTTATGTCCTATTCGTATTGCCATAGATCACTCCCATTATTCTTTGTCACCAAGAACTTTGTTTCCGTTCTGGAAATAGCCAACAGGATGTATCATGTGGTCGTCAGCCTTTGCGTCAAGCCCGGACAGGCTTTTATCAAAGTACATGAGGCCTCTCAGGATGGAGCTATATCCAAATCGTTTTCTTATATCAGTGACTGCAAGATCAGCTTTCAAATACTTTTCTCTTAGTGCTTCGCTCATGAAAAGGTCTGTCTGGTAAGGGGCGATATCCGGCACGAGATTTGATACCCTGACTCCGACACTTCTGATAGGGTGTTCCCAGCTATAGTTTTCTTTGAATAATGCCCAGGCATATCCGGCTATCTCCTCAGATATATTTGTGGGAATCTTTACACGGTGCTGTCTTGTAAAACTGTAAAGCCCGTTATCTCTTATACTGATGCCAATAACATCACCCTTGAACTGGTTTTCACGTAATCTTGCTGCCACACTTTCTGACAATAGATATATGACCATCCGTACATCAGTGTCGTCCACGAGATCCCTTGGAGTTGTGGTGCTATTGCCAACACTTTTTATTGGTGAGCATTCGCCCACAGCGGCTACCGGAGTCTGATCTTCTCCTCTTGCGAAAGCAGAAAGCACATATCCTACTTTTCCAAATATCTGATGTAGGAAATCAGGATCAGCGTTAGCAAGGTCTCCTATTGATAGAATCCCATACTTCCGCAGCTTGGCATCTGTTCTTTTTCCAACAAACAGAAGGTCTGATGCAGGACTGTTCCAGACTATTTCCTTGTAGTTGTCACGGGAGACCAAAGTTATTGCATCGGGTTTCTTGTAGTCAGAGCCAAACTTTGAAAAAATCTTATTCCAGGAAACACCTATAGATACTGTTATTCCGAGCTCTTTTTTTATTCTGTCTGAAATCTCTTTTGCTATCGATATCCCATCTGTTGTACCAAGCATGTCAGTAGAATGTGTAATATCAAGCCAGGATTCATCTAGCCCATATGGTTCAACAAGGTCTGTATAGTCTCCATATATCTTTCTTGCTTTCCTTGAGAATCTGATGTATTCGTCATAGTTTGGAGGAACAAAGATAACATCCCGGCAGACTTCTCTTGCCTGCCATAAAGCCATTCCGGTCTTAACACCGCGCTTTTTTGCTATGTAATTGGCTGTAAGTACAATTCCATGCCTTGCCTCCGGATCGCCGCCAACTGCCATAGGAACATTTCTGAGCGATGGGTTGTGCAGCATTTCAACTGAGGCATAAAAGCAGTTACAGTCTGAGTGGAGAATTATTCTGTCATCCATAATGCCATAATGCCACCTCAACTTTCACCAAACATATGTTGCAAACAAATGTTC
>JAEEGH010012879.1_pt1 | contig 18676 bp, 15 predicted proteins | sample 9134181 | NCBI WGS metagenome assembly JAEEGH01 (sample SAMN16246544, study PRJNA631951) | gut metagenome | biome: gut microbiome; feature: rumen; material: DP-attached | host: Bos | place: Iran: Karaj | collected 2018-10 | reverse complement strand
TTGCCGTCACGCCCCTGAATCATGGGTAGCATTGAGAGCAGTTCGTCGGCAGAGCCAACATCATGCAGGATGGAGTGCTGAATGTCAACTGCCATTCCACCCTGAACCATCTTATATTGTGGAATCTCGCCTTTTACCACGACATTCTGCAACACTATGGCATCCTTTTTCAGTCGGATATTTCCCACTTCGCCCACAGTACAAGGCTGATAATGAGTCTTGTAGCCCACAAAGGTGACACGGATGAGCATCCGCCCCGGACGGCAGGGAATAACGAAATCGCCATTCTGATTCGTTACGCCGCCATTGATGAATGTCGAGTCGGCAATGCTTAGCAGGGCTACATTGGCAAATTCAACTGGCTGACCCTGTTCGTCGATGACGCGCCCAATTACCTTTTGTGCCTCTTTCTGGATGCATTCCACGGTAATGAGACTGTCGTTCAAGGTAATTTTCATCGGATAGAAGCCCACCACCTCGCGAACGGCATTGTCAACAGTACTGTTGCGGAAGCTGGCAGTCACGGTGAAATCCTCCAACTCGTTGTAGATGAAACTGATGCGCTTGTCGTGCTGTGACTTATTCAAATCAATGAGCACATCGGAAAGTGACGCCTCGGTATAGCTCTTGGTGAGACGCTGCGCCTGTGCTTGTGTCATGCAGAAACACAAGAAAAGAATGTACAATGCGTTTCTCATGGCTCACTCTATGACGATTACGTTTTCCTTTACGGTCAGTTGCACTTTCTCGAACCTGTTCAGCTCTTCCATTACCTGACGGAATGCCATCTGTGGGTTCCACGGATAGTAGAGTCGCAAGGCGGCAGCTTCGCCGTTTCTCACCTCAACCTTCAGATGATGGTAAGCGGCGATTTCTTCAACGATGTCTTTCAACGGCACATTCTCGAAGGTCTTTGGCTGAGCTACAACCGTGCTGTCCGGCGACATCCTCATTTCCTTGGACTCCTGATTGACGGACTGTTCCGTTACGGCATACTCCGTCTGCTGCTTAGCCTCTCGGCTCCTAGTGTAATGAATGGCAGCATAGGCTATGCCTGAGAGCATTAAGATACCAACGAGAGCTGCCGCCACTTTGCGGATTAGTGGAATCAAGCTTCGCTCTTCGGCAGTGTTCACACCATCTTCTGAGGAGAACATGGCGTCATCGGCAAAGACGGAATCGGCCGTCCTGACCATCTGCTCGTAGAATTGACGGCACTCGTCGTCTTCCATCAACTGCCGGATTTCTTCTTCCGTGAACTGCTCCGGATCATTCTGAATCTTCAGGAGCAACTCCAGTTTTTCTTCTTTCTTCATGGGTTGAATCGGTTTTTCAGTTTTAAGATTGCCTGCGAGAGATATTTATAGACGGTAGCCTCGCTGACGCCCACCATCTGAGCTATCTCGCGATATTTCAGCCGCTCACCATAGTGCATCTGGAATACGCGGCGAATCTGTGGTGAAAGCTCCGAGCTGACGAATTCCTGATATTGTCGGTATTGCTCCTCTTCTTCCCCGCGGTCGTCGGCCTGCTCACTGACGTCAAGTGGCAACGCACGCCGCATACGTTCGTGCAGTTTCATCCGCTTGAGCCGGTTCAGGCACTCGAATCGCACACTGCTCCTGGCATAAGCAAGAAGCCGGTCTTCATCGGGAAGCAACTCGGCAGTCATCAGGCGCGCCATCACGTCGCCTACTGCGTCGCGGGCGTCTTCATCGTCGTGAAGCATGATGCGCGCACAGCGCAGCAGCTCGTTGTAGTGCTGGCGGAACAGCGCCGCCATCGCGTCTTCTCTGTTGGGCATTCTTTTTCTAATCTTTCTATCTATAAGACAATCGAAGTGTCTTTTTCCCAACCCTCAAAACTGGTTTTTTTACTTTTCCCACGAAAAATAGTTTATTTCCAAACAAAAAACATCCTCAATATGGCCATTTCATAAAAAATAATAGGTACCGAAATGCCAAAGTGTACAGACATAAAATAGAGCGCAGCCTCTATCACCCTGCTCGCTAAAGGAGACAGGCGGTTCAAAGGCTGCGCTAAAATATTGTTCTAAACTGTGCAGATGTGATTAATACTCCATCACGGCGGGCAGTTCCTTGGCCTGCTCAATCATTTTCTCGACTTCTGCCAAGGCGGGCACACGGTTCACGAGATTCTTCTCTGCATTAATCTCTTCGAGTTTTGCCTGCAGATTAGCGGGAACACGATGCTTCAGTTCCTTCACGGTATCCACACCAGCAGCCTCGAGCAACTCAGAGAACTGAGGTCCAACGCCGTTGATGCGCATCAGGTCGCAGTGGTTGGTCCAAGTCAGGATGAGCTTTCCGCTGATGCCTGTTTCCTCTTCAAGTGCCTTACGGCCAGCAGGTTTTGAACATTTCTCCAGCAAAGCGTCGGTATCCTTGATTCCTGCAGCCAACAGCTTTTCACCATAGACGGGACCTATGCCCTCTACATCAATAATTTTGTAGTTACTCATAATTGTAGTGATTTAAAAAGTTAAACATTATAGGGATAAAATAGATTAATCATCATTCATCTGCCGAAAAGAGCGGATCTTCGGGCATCACCATGACAGGTTTCTGCTCAGCTTCCTTCAGCAGCGTCTCGGGAACATACTTCTTGCTTACCACCAACCTGAACATATACTCGCGGAACCAGCGGTCAGTCATAATCAGACATCCCTTCACGCCACTGTCGCTGCCCCAAGAATTCTCAACTTTCCATTTAGTGGCCTTTCCCTGAGCATCAAGGTCTACGGCGGTGAGCGTCATGGCATGCGTTGAACCGCTGTCGAAGGTTGAGATGCGCTGGGCCTTGTCCATATTAAAAGAGGTGGAAAAGAGCGAACCATAGTCATAGTTGTCCAAATCTAGATAGCCGCGCTTGCGGTCAAGCTGCTTACCCACGTCATACGAACTGTACAGTTTATGACCGTCCTTCAGCTGGGCAATGGCAAGCTGCTCAATGTCATCCATCGGCAGATTCAGGTATTTCCAGTTATGTCCGTCGTAGGTATGACGGTCATATTCCACCTCGTACGTCTTGTGATAAGGTCTGCGGGGATCGTTCATCACCATAATAAAGGTGTCGTTAAGCTTTTCACCCACCACTTCGCGGAAGAAGGACTGAGGTGTATAGTGCTTGGGCTCGGTTACTCGCTTCCCGTCTTTATTGCGGAAGGCATAAGTAAACTCTGTAACGGGTTCACCGAGGGTAAGTGCAAGCATGCGGTAGATTTCGGCTAACATAGCGGTCTTTTCCTTGCGAATAGCAGTAGCAGACTTTCCGCTATTCACCAATTCGCGAAGTTGTAAAGCCTGTTCTCTCAGTTTGCTCTTAATCAGCGTCCGCATCTTGGAAGTGTTCTCCGAAGAGAAGGTTTCGGGACAGATTTCGGCAGGAACGAGTCCATATTTCTCAGCCAAATCGGCCACGCCGCAGAAAGTTCCGCCGTCGCCAATGGGACTTTGCAGGAAGAAACGCACACGCTCGTCCTCGATGGGTTTCTTTCCTGTATCAATTATTCCCTGCAAAAACAGGTTGGCCTTCTCCAATTGGTCATAGAAGAACAAATAGCCTTGCGAAAAGTTTATTCTGAGAGAATCTTTATGCATCTTCGCAAAGTCTGCACGCAGAACATTGAGTCCGCTGAACATCCAACAGCGACCCGACTGTTTCTGGTTCGTAATGTCCTGCTGAGGAGTCTCTATGCAGAAGTTTTTGTCGAAGGGGAACTGCGACTCGCGGCTTCGCGCAAGGTCGTCGATGTTGTTATTGGCAATGGCATTGGCAATAGCTTTCTGGGAAGCAGTGGCAGGCTGAGCCTTCACAATTTCCTGAAGCATCTGCTGGGAAATGCCTCCCTGGTTCTGTTGGGCAGCAGCATTGCCGGCCATCACTAAGGCTGCTGCCAAATAAATCATTCTTTTCTTCATCTGTCAGTAATTTTGTTGGCAAAGATAGCAAAATAAATCGGCAATCGCAACATTCAGAGAGAAAAAAGCGTTTTTACTTGGCACATAATCAATTTTTGATTATCTTTGCATTCAAAAGTTTACAATTATTAAGTGGAAGTAAAGAAATTCAACATACTTGACAACATCAGATGGCCCGAAGATTTGCGTAAACTTTCCGTTGATGAGTTGCCGCAACTCTGCAAGGAACTGCGCGAGGATATCGTGCAGGAGCTTTCGGTCAATCCGGGGCACCTGGCTTCAAGTCTTGGCGTTGTAGAGATAACCGTGGCCTTGCATTATGTCTTCAATACGCCCGAAGACCGGGTGGTATGGGACGTAGGGCACCAGGCCTACGGACACAAGATTCTCACTGGGCGGCGCGAACTGTTCAGCACCAACCGCAAACTTCACGGACTGATGCCTTTCCCCTCTCCCATTGAGAGCGAATACGACACGTTTACCTGCGGACATGCCTCCAACAGCATCTCGGCTGCCCTTGGCATGGCCATTGCCGCAAAACAGACAAAGAACAAGGAAGAATCCGCTGCCAACCAGCGGCATGTCGTAGCCGTCATCGGCGACGGTGCCATGAGTGGCGGACTGGCTTTTGAAGGTCTCAACAACGTGAGCAGTTCTCCCAACGACCTGCTGATTATCCTGAACGACAACAACATGTCGATTGACCGCTCCGTGGGCGGCATGAAGGAATACCTGATTCACCTGAACACCAACGAGACCTATAACAGACTGCGCTTCAAGGCATCGCGATGGCTGAACCGCAGGGGCTATCTCGGAGAGGAACGCCGCAAGGGAATCATCCGTCTCTCGAATGCGCTGAAGAGTGCCATCTCTCACCAGCAGAACATCTTCGAGGGCATGAACATCCGCTACTTCGGCCCATTCAACGGACATGATGTCAAGGAGATAGTGCGACTGCTGCGCCAGTTGAAAGACATGAAAGGTCCGAAGCTGCTGCACCTGCATACCCAGAAAGGACACGGCTACAAGCCCGCAGAAAACGAAGCCACCGTTTGGCATGCTCCGGGCAAGTTCGACGTTGACACCGGCGAACGCATCGTTTCCGACAGCAGCAACAAACCGCCCAAATTCCAGCGCGTATTCGGCGAGACACTATTGGAACTTGCAGAGCAGAATCCGAACATTGTAGGCGTGACACCCGCCATGCCCACAGGATGCTCCATGAACATCATGATGGAGAAGATGCCCAAACGGGTATTCGACGTAGGAATAGCCGAAGGCCATGCCGTGACCTTCTCTGGCGGAATGGCAAAAGACGGACTTCAGCCCTTCTGCAACATCTACAGCGCCTTTGCCCAACGTGCCTACGACAACATCATTCACGATTTGGCCATACTGAACCTGCCCGTCGTCATCTGCCTAGACCGTGCCGGACTCGTCGGCGAAGACGGAGCCACCCACCACGGAGCTTTCGACCTGGCAGCGCTGCGGCCTATTCCCAATCTCACCATCGCCTCGCCTATGAACGAGCACGAACTGCGGCGACTGATGTACACTGCCCAACTGCCCGGCAAGGGAACCTTCGTCATCCGCTACCCCAGAGGCTGCGGCGTACTGACCGACTGGCGCTGTCCGTTTGAAGAAATAGAAGTGGGAACAGGACGGAAGCTTCGCGACGGCACCGACCTTGCCATCCTGAGCATCGGTCCTATCGGCAACACTGTGGAAGAGGCCATCAGAGAGATACAGGAAAAAACGGAACCCCAACTCTCGATTGCCCACTACGACATGCGTTTCCTAAAACCGCTCGACGAAAAAATACTATCGGAAATCGGTGAACGGTTCAACCGCATCATCACCATCGAAGACGGTGTGCGCAACGGCGGACTGGGCTCGGCCGTGCTGGAATGGATGAACGACCACGGCTATCATCCCGCCATCACACGCATGGGACTGCCCGACGAATTCGTGGAACACGGAACGGTGCAGGAACTGCGCCACATTGTCGGCATCGACAAAGAAGCCATCCTGAAGGAACTGGCAAAAGAATGAATCAGATAGATATCAAAGACTCAAAAGTCATAGGATTATGAAAATAGTAATATCCGGCGCTTACGCCATCGGAACCCATCTGGCCAAGCTGCTCTCACGCAACAATGAGGACACGGTGCTTATCGACGATGACGAGGAACGGCTCTCGAGCATCACCAGCGACCACGACCTGCTGACCATCTGCGCCGATCCTTCGCGCATTTCAACCATGCAGGACGCCGACGTGAAAAACGCCGACCTCTACATTGCCGTGACCCCCGACCAGAGCCTCAACATCAACACGTGCATCATGGCCAAGGCACTGGGTGCCAAACGGACCGTAGCCAAAATCGACGACTACGAATATGCCGACCCGAAGCTGAAGGGATTCTTCGAGCGCATCGGCGTGACATCGCTCATTTATCCGGAAAACCTGGCAGCTCGGGATATTGCCAACGGACTGAAGATGTCGTGGGTGAGACAGCGCTGGGACGTTCACGACGGTGCCCTGGTAATGCTGGGCATCAAGTTGCGCGAGACTTGCGAGATACTGAACGAACCACTGAAAGACCTCTGCAAACCCGAGACGCCCTACCATATCGTGGCCATCAAGCGCGGCGGAGAAACTATCATACCGCGAGGCGATGATGTGCTGAACCTCTACGACCTGGCATATTTCATGACCACCCGCAACTATATACCCTATATCCGTAAGATTGTGGGCAAGGAGCATTACGTGGACGTGAAGAACGTGATGATCATGGGCGGCGGCACCACGGCCGTGAGAGCCTGCGCCATGATACCCGAATACATGAACTGCAAGATTCTGGAGAAAGACGAACAGCGCTGCCAGAAGCTGAACGACCTGGTGGACACCGACCGCGTGATGGTCATCAACGGCGACGGCCGCGACATGCAGCTGCTCATCGAAGAGAACATCAAGACCACCCAGGCCTTCGTTGCCCTGACGGGAAATGCCGAAACCAACATACTGGCTTGTCTGACAGCCAAGCGAATGGGCGTTCGCAAGACCGTTGCCATGGTAGAGAACGTTGACTACGTGTCGATGGCCGAGAGTCTCGACATAGGTACTATTGTAAACAAGAAAGCCATGGCCGCCAGCGCCATCTACCAGATGATGCTCGACGAAGACGTGAACAACATCCGCTTCCTGATGACCGCCAATGCCGACGTTGCCGAATTCACTGCCCAGCAGGGCTCGAAGGTGACGCGCAAGAAAGTGTTCGAACTGGGACTGCCGCAAGGCGCCACCATCGGCGGACTGGTTCGCCACGGACAGGGATACCTCGTTAGCGGCGGCACCCAGATTGAGGCCGGCGACAACGTAGTGGTGTTCTGCCACGAACTGAATATCGGGAAGATAGAAAAATTCTTCAAATGATAAACATCAAGCTATTATATAAGATATTAGGCTCACTGCTCTACCTGGAGGCCGCCTTCACAGCCGTCTGCCTGGCAGTGGCGTTCTACTATCACGAAGACGACATGATGGCCTTCACCATCTCGCTGGTGGTCATGTTGCTGAGCGGTATCATGCTGCATTTTATGGGTCACAACGCCGACAGCACCTTAAGCCGCCGCGATGCCTACCTCGTGGTAACGCTCACGTGGATTGTTTTCAGTATCTTCGGAGCCCTGCCCTTCACCATCAGCGGCTACATCGACAACTATACCGATGCCTATTTCGAGACGATGTCGGGATTCACCACCACGGGAGCCAGCATCATCGACGACGTGGAACGACTGCCCCACGGCCTGCTCTTCTGGCGCTCGCTCACCCAGTGGATAGGCGGCTTGGGCATCCTGTTCTTCACCATTGCCATCCTGCCCTCGATGGTGGGCGGAACCGTAAAGGTGTTTGCCGCCGAGGCCACCGGACCTATCCGCACCAAGATGCACCCCCGACTGACCACCACGGCCAAGTGGATTTGGAGCATCTACCTGCTGCTCACCATCGGCTGCGGCGTGCTGTTCTATATCTTCGGCATGGACATCTTCGACAGCATCAACTACTCCATGACCGTCACGGCAACCGGCGGATTTGCCACGCACAACGAATCCACCGGATTCTATCATCTGGCAGCCATCGACTACACGGCCATCACCTTCATGTTCCTTTCGGGCGTCAGCTTCACCATGCTCTATGCCATGATCTTCAAGGGACGCATCAAGCAGTTCTTCAACAGTTCCGAGTTCAAGCTCTACTGCTTCATCATCGTCATGGCCACCACCCTGATTTGTTATTTCCTGCTGCGCTACAACGACTACACGCTGGGCGAAGCTTTCAAGAACTCGCTGTTCCAAGTGGTCTCGTTCATCACCACCACGGGCGTGTTCAACGACGATGCCGCCAAATGGAACCACATCACCTGGGTCATCCTGAGCATCTGTATGTTCTTCGGCGGATGTTCAGGCAGCACCGCCGGAGGCTTCAAATGCGTGCGCGGCGTGATGGTATTGAAAATCATGCAGAACGAACTGAAGAAAATCCTTCATCCCAAGGCCGTGCTTCCCGTGAGAATCAACGACAACAACGTACATTATTCCTCACAGCTGACGCTTTTAGCCTATTTCGCAGCCTACTTCATTCTCTGCCTTGTCAGCTATTTCATCATGATTCTGGCAGGCGTCGACAGCACCAATTCCATCACCATTGCGCTGAGCTGCGGCAGTAACGTGGGACCAACACTGGGACTGGAAATCGGTCCGACGATGTCGTGGAGCATTCTTCCGCAAGGAGTGAAATGGCTGCTCTCGGTACTCATGCTGATGGGCCGTCTTGAGATTTTCACCGTGGTAGTGCTCTTCACGCCGGCATTCTGGAAAGACAATTAAAACGGATATATAACCAAACGTTCTAGATACACGAATTACGAATATGACATTTATTAAGTTTGAGCCGTTACTGAAACAGACGATTTGGGGCGGCGACAAGATTTTGCACTTCAAACATCTCAACACAAGCATTGAAAACGTAGGAGAAAGCTGGGAAATTTCAGGCGTGAAAGACAGCGAGTGCATCGTTAGCGAAGGACCATGGAAAGGCCGCAGTCTCAACCAACTGGTAGGTGAAATGAAACAAGACCTGGTGGGTAAGGAAAACTACGAGCGCTTCGGCGATGAGTTCCCCCTGCTCATCAAGTTCATCGACGCCCACCAGGACCTCAGCATCCAGGTGCACCCTACCGACGAGATTGCCCAGCGCAAAGGCAAGCCACACGGCAAGACGGAAATGTGGTATGTAATGGATTCGGCTCCCGAAGCCAAGCTCTTTACTGGACTGAAAAAGCAAATCACCCCCGAACAGTACGAACAAATGGTAGAAGACGGCACCATCTGCGACGCACTCGCCCAGTATGAGGTGAAGGAAGGCGACGTGTTCTTCCTGCCTGCAGGCCGCATCCATGCCATCGGCAGCGGCTGCTTCCTGGCCGAAATCCAGCAGACCAGCGACGTCACCTACCGCATCTACGACTACAAGCGGCGCGACAAAGACGGCAACTACCGCCAGCTGCACACCAAGGAAGCCGCCGAGTGCATCAACTTCAATGTGGAAAACGACTACCGCACCCACTATGTGGAGCGCCAGAACCAGGGCGTCACGCTCGTGCAGTGCCCCTACTTCAGCACAGCCGTCTACGACCTCGACGAGCCGATGACGCTCGACTACTCCGAGCTCGACTCTTTCGTGGTGCTGATTGTAGTGAAAGGTGAAGGAAAAATAACCGACAACGAAGGCAACAAGGTCAGCGTGAAGGCTGGCGACACGCTGCTCGTGCCCGCCACCACCGAGACGCTCAGCGTCAGCGGCACCCTGAAATTCCTGGAAACCTACTGCTGAGCGGCATCCTCAGCCGCAGCGCTTTCATTCAGCATCTTCTCGGCATCGGCCTGAATGCGGCCGAAAGTATCACTCAACACATAGCCCATGTTCTTCTTGAGCATCTGGGCTATGTCTTGTGTGCTGTGGCTGTAGCACGACAGTTCGTTACGCATCTGGGTGGAATGCCGGCTCTGGCGGCGTATTTCCTGCTCGCGCTGCCTCACCAGCTGCGTACAGATTTTCTGCATTACAGGCACCACCACCTTGTCGAACAGATGATGCCCCTGTATATATAAATAGGTGGTCTGCGGTGTGACGCCCAGTTCTTCAATCAGTTCCCTCTTCAGCGCCAGATAGCTCTCCTTGGCATCCGGATGCTCACGCTGCAGCCATCCCACCTTCTTGTAGCATTTGTTGCGCACGTTCTGTATGCAGGCTTCAGGATTCTGAAGCGAGAAACCGCCCAGTTCGATAACCCGGTTGAAGTCTTTTATGGTGAACTGTCCGTAGATGGTGCGGCGGTAATGCCAGATATTCCACACGAAGAGCGGGAAGATGGCCTCGGAATACTGCCTCATCCATTCCTCGAAATCGAAGATGCGGTTATCGTTGAGCGTCACCATCACCACCACGTTATGGAGCGAGGGCGCATAGCATTGCAGGTTCTCAATGGAATAGGCATAGGTGTGGAGCACGTAGGGACTGTTCCAAATCTTTGCCGAAGTCTCGGTGGCGCCCTTGATGAGATAGTCGTAGTCGGCATCCACACAGGCAATCATCGACGGTCCCAGCCGGCTGTGCAGGCCGCTGCCGTCATGGTCTTGCGGCTGGGCAGTATCATTTCTTTCCTGTTCCCTACGTTCCTTCATGATGAGATTCATCAGCACCGACTTCTTTCCGCGCTCAAGCACCTTGTGCGACGGGAGCATCACCTCGAAGTAGCGGCTTTCGTTCTCGAATCGCGAGAGCACCGAGCGCCAGAACAATATGTCGTCGTAACTCTCCACATAGGCCACAATCTTCTTGCGCGCATTCTTCGAACGCAGCCTGTTGGCCGCCTCCTGATACTGCGACGAGATATAGCCCGACAATCCGGTCCTGTGCCGTTTCCGCCTGAAGCTGTCAGGCTGGCCGCCGGGATTATTTCTTAGTGGATTGTTATTTTCTGTGCTCATACTAATGCGTTTGCCCTGTTTGCCTTCTTCTGCCTATGAAGGTCTTAGTCAGTGATGTCGCTCACTTCGGTCACGCTGTCCATCCAGCCGTTCATGATGACGGCCGGGCTATGGGTGGTCAGTATAATCTGTACGTTTGGATTCAGGTTGAGTATGGTCTCAATGAGCCGCTGCTGCCACTCGATGTGCAGGCTAATCTCCGGTTCGTCCATGAAGAGCACGTAGGGTTCCTCGTTCTCCACCAGCACCGTGAGCAGGATGACCAGCATCTGCTTCTCGCCGCTCGACAGCTGATAGGGCACCAGCGTCTCGCCAATCTGTGAGAAGCGGATTTCGTTCTCGGTGCGGACAATCTTCTTGCCGGTGTCGCTGAAAAAGTCGTCGACAAGGTCCTGGAACTTCGTCTTAGCCGCCGAGAACTCCTGTGCTGCCTGCAAATTGCCTTTCTGCAGTTCGGCAATGATGCGGTTGCCGATGTTCACCTGATAGTCCAGATACTTCCGCTGCAGTTTATAGAGCTGCCAGTCCAGTTCCGTTGCCAGCGAAATATCCATGCGGCTGATGACATCCCTGTTGATGACCGGACGGTCGAACGAGCGGATAACGTCGAACCGCACGTGGGTTGCGTCTTGTGGTACCGTCCTGATATGCACGCCTTTCAGCAGGTGGTTCACCAGGTCGCCGTGGTTCTCGACGCTCTTCACCACCTTATTTATTATAGTACTCTTACCCACGCCGTTGATTCCGCTCAGGATATTCACCCGGCGGTCAAGGTTCCACACCACATGCTTCCGGCCGCTCCACAGCGAGTCGATTTCAATCTGTTCTATATACTCAGCGTATTTCATAGTCGTCCATTTTTCGCTTCAAAGATAGTAAAAACCAACGAAACCGACAATCTATTTGCGAAAATTAACGTACAACTCGCTGCAAATAATTACAAATTCCCCTCTCAAAGCCTTTTCTTGCTGATATTTGTTTCATCGGAAGGGGAGCGCCAGAGCATCGTTTTAGGGAACCGACGGCTAGAAATGGTGTAAAATAAATTCTGAATTTTCGGGGGTAAAACTCGCGAATTATTCAGCAAACGGACGATGGGGCGCAAATTCGCGAGTTTTGGAAGGTTTTCTCCAAATTGTTGGAAACCAGCAATCTACAAGAAACGATGATGATTGACAGGGGCGAAAAAGCGATTCCAAAGGCGAATTAAAGGGTTTTTGACCATTAAATAGACTTTAATTAATGGTCAGATGAAGTTTATTTGCCCATCAAAAGATATTTATTTGCAGGAAAAAATCTAGAAAAATTCCTTCAATTCAATATCTTTTGGTGAACTAACGCTGATAATATCGGTCTGAAATCCCGTTTTTTCCGTTTTCAAGCCAATTTCATTTTCCAGATTGCAAAACCGCGTTGTCGGCATTTTTTACCCGCAAATCTTTATTGTCATCGCCCTGCGAGAAGGTACTTGCGCTCGGCAAAGCAAATTTAAACAAGTTTTATTTGCATTTGCGCTCGCTTAATCGTACCTTTGCAGAAAAATCAAGCAAATGAAAACAAACCGCCCGCTGATTGCCCACCTTTCGATGTTCGGAGCCTGTGCCTTCTGGGGACTGATGGCTCCGCTGGGGAAAGACGCCATGACACACGGCATCGACGGCCTCACCATGGTCACCTTCCGCGTGCTGGGCGGTTGCCTGCTCTTCTGGCTCACGTCGCTGATTCTTGGGCACTTACGGCCAACAACGGCCGATGCCGGAGACTCGTCGCCCATCATCGAGCACGTCCCGCTGAAAGACAAGCTGATGTTCATCGGTGCAGGACTCTTCGGACTGGTCACCAACCAGTGCTGCTACACCATCGGACTAAGCATCACTTCGCCCGTCAACGCCAGCATCGTGACCACCTCGATGCCTATTTTTGCCATGATTCTCTCGGCCATCATCCTGGGCGAGCCCATCACGGGCAAGAAAGCCATCGGCGTGCTGATGGGATGCAGCGGTGCCATCATCCTGATACTCACCAGCGCCTCGGCCCTGAGCGACAAGGTGGGCGACATCCGCGGCGACCTGCTCTGCCTGGGCGCCCAGTTCTCGTTTGCCCTCTATCTATCGCTGTTCAACAAGCTCATCCGCCGCTACAATGTGTTCACCATCAACAAGTGGATGTTCCTTTGGGCAACGCTGATGATACTGCCCTTCACCGCCCGTCATGTGATTACTGCCATCGACTGGCCCAACGTGCCCACAAAGACGTGGCTCGAAGCCGGCTATGTGGTGTTCTTCGGCACCTACGTCGGCTATATCCTCACCATGATAGGCCAGAAGACGCTGCGCCCCACCGTGGTGTCGGTCTACAACTACGTGCAGCCGCTGGTTTCGGTCACCGTCTCGGTGCTTACGGGCATCGGCGTTTTCACGTGGAGTCAGGGACTGGCCGTCATCCTGGTATTCTCGGGCGTGTGGCTGGTCACAAAGTCACGCTCGCGCCGCGACATCGAGGCCGCCAAGGCGAAATCTAACCAAAAGCAGGAAACGCCATGCTGAGAGACTTTGCCGCCATAGACTTCGAGACAGCCAACTACGAGCGTTCTTCGGTTTGCTCGGTGGGAATCGTCATCGTCAGGAACGGCGAAATCCAGGAATCTTTCTATTCGCTCATACAGCCCGAGCCCAACTACTACTCCTACTGGTGCACCCGGGTGCACGGGCTCTGCCGCCAGGACACCGAAGAAGCGCCCGTTTTCCCGAAAGTTTGGGCACAGATCGAGCAGAAAATCGAGGGCCTGCCACTGGTTGCCCACAACAGCATGTTCGACGAAGGCTGCCTGAAAGCCGTCTTCAAGGTCTACCGGATGGACTATCCCGACTATGTGTTCTACGACACGCTCTACGCCGCCCGCAAGTGCTTCCCCTATCTGGCCAACCACCAGCTTGACACAGTGGCAGCCGAATGCGGCTACAATCTGGAAAATCACCACCATGCATTGGCCGACGCCGAGGCCTGTGCGTGGATAGCAAGAGAAATATTATGACACCTATGAAAAGAATTTGCATCACGATGGCCGCCGCGCTCTGCATGCTGACGGGCACGGCCGCCGGGAAGAAAGAGTTCACAATAGTGAAGGCCAACCCCATCACGAGCATCAAGAACCAGTACAAGTCGGGCACCTGCTGGGACTATGCCACCATCGGGTTCCTGGAGGGCGAGATACTGCGCGCCACGGGCAAGACCTACGACCTGTGCGAGATGTTCGTGGCCAGCAACGACTATGTGGACTGTGCCGAATATCACGTCAGGATGCACGGCAACAGCCGCTTCTCTGAAGGCGGTTCGTGCGACGACGTTATCGACGTGATTCGCCGCCACGGCATCTGTCCCGAAGAGGCCATGGCCCCTCCCGGTTCGCTGGTGGGCGACACGCTTGCCAACTTCAACGAGTTCTTTGCCGTGCTCGAGCCCTATGTGAATGCCGTGGCAAGCGACAAGAAAAAACGCCTCTCCACGCAATGGAAAGAAGGACTGCAGGGCATTCTCACCGCCTATCTTGGCAAGAAGCCCGCCACCTTCGTCTACGAAGGACGCACCTATACGCCGCAGCAGTTTGCCCAAAGCCTCGGCATCGACCTCAACGACTACGTCAGCCTGACCAGCTTCACCCACCATCCCTTCGACGAATGGTTCGTCATCGAGGCACCCTACAAATGGCGCCCGCGGCCCAGCTACAACATTCCGCTCGGGGAAATGATGAAGACCATCGACGATGCGCTGGCCCGGGGCTACAACGTGGCATGGGGAGGCGACGTCAGCGGCAACGGTTTTTCGCGCCAGGGAACGGCGGCACTGGCCGATTCGCTCCACCTGAAAGTGACGCAGGAGCAGCGGCAGCAGCTGTTCGACCAGTGGGATGCCACCTACGACCACGTCATGCTCATCTACGGCACGGCCAAGGACAAGGACGGCAACGACTACTACATGGTGAAAAACTCGTGGGGAAAGACGGGCGACTACGACGGCACCTGGTATATGAGCAAAGAATACATTGCCCTATATACCACTTATATATTCGTGAACCGCCATGCGCTGGCCGACAAACTGCGGCAGCGCATGGGGCGGTAGTTTAAGAAAGGAGAGAACGGCTCAGAGAACAACCGGGTCGAAAAGCAGTCCGAAGGCATCGGCAACGGCCTTGAACGTGACCTTGCCTTCCACGATGTTCAGTCCGCGATACAAGGCGGGATCCTCGCGGCATGCCTGCTGCCATCCCTTGTCGGCCAGTGCCAGCGCATACTTCAGCGTGGCATTGGTGAGGGCCATCGTCGAGGTGTTGGGAACGGCGCCGGGGATGTTTGCCACGGCATAGTGGATGATACCGTCGATTTCGTACACCGGCTCGCTGTGCGTCGTCGGACGTGAAGTCTCGAAACAGCCGCCCTGGTCGATGGCCACATCCACGAGCACCGTGCCGCGCTCCATCTTCTTCAGCATGTCGGCCGTGATGAGGTGAGGCGTGATGTCGCCGGGAATCAGCACCGAGCCCACCACGATGTCCACGTCGGCCAGTTCCTTTTCAATGTTGTGGCGCGAAGAGTAGAGCGTCGTCACGTTGTCGGGCAGTTCCATATCCAGCTGGCGCAGTCGCGGCAACGAGATGTCGGCAATCACCACATCGGCTCCCATTCCGGCAGCCACGCGCGCAGCCGCCTCGCCTACCACGCCACCGCCCAGCACGAGCACCTTGGCGGGCTTCACGCCGGGAACGCCGCATATCAGTTTTCCCTTGCCTCCCTGCGTCTTCTGCAGATAGTAGGCACCGTTCACGATAGCCATGCGTCCGGCCACTTCGCTCATCGGAATGAGCAGCGGGAGCGCCCCGTTGTTCAGCTGCACGGTCTCGTAGGCCAGGCATACGCCGCCGCTCTCTATCATGGCCTCGGTGAGCTCGCGGTCGCAGGCAAAATGGAAATAGGTGAACAGCAGCTGGCCGCGCTTCACCAGCTTATACTCCGGCTCGATGGGTTCCTTCACCTTGATAATCATATCGGCCACGGCATACGTCTCCTCGATGGTCGGCACGATGCTGGCTCCCACGCTCAGATAGTCGTCGTCGCTGAAGCCACTGCCCTCGCCCGCCGTGTGCTGCACAAATACCTCATGGCCGTGCTTCACCAGTTCGCTCACCCCCGCAGGAGTCATACCCACGCGGTTCTCATTGTTCTTAATCTCTTTTGGAATACCGATTTTCATAGTGTTTGTTGTTTTTAATTAGATTTGACTCTCGTTGCAAAGTTATAAAATTTTTGACTAACATAGGACAAAATGAGCCGTTTTTTATGACTCAGACCGTGATTTTTTGCTTTTCGTGCGACAAATTGACAGACAAAATGGCACATTTCACCTGAAAACCATGCTGGCACACGATTTGCACCTCCATCAGTGGTTTAATATTTCAAATAGCAAATAACAAATAAAATACATACAATTATGAGTAAGATTATCGGAATTGACCTGGGTACAACCAACAGTTGTGTCGCAGTTTTTGAGGGCAACGAGCCCGTAGTTATCGCTAACAGCGAAGGTAAGCGCACCACTCCTTCAGTGGTAGGTTTTGTTAAGGACGGCGAGCGCAAGGTGGGCGACCCCGCCAAGCGTCAGGCCATCACTAACCCGAAGAACACCGTTTATTCCATTAAGCGTTTCATGGGCGAGAACTGGCAGCAGACCGAAAAGGAAATCTCGCGCGTACCTTATAATGTAGTTAACGAGGGTGGCTATCCCCGTGTAGAAATCGATGGCCGCAAGTACACCCCGCAGGAAATTTCTGCCATGGTGCTGCAGAAGATGAAGAAGACCGCCGAGGAATACCTGGGCGAAGAGGTGAAGGAAGCCGTCATCACGGTGCCTGCCTATTTCTCCGACTCTCAGCGTCAGGCCACCAAGGAAGCCGGACAGATTGCCGGCCTCGAGGTGAAGCGTATCGTGAACGAGCCCACCGCTGCCGCCCTGGCATACGGCGTTGACAAGGCCAATAAGGACATGAAGATTGCCGTGTTCGACCTTGGTGGCGGTACGTTCGATATCTCAATCCTTGAATTCGGCGGCGGCGTCTTCGAAGTGCTCTCTACCAATGGTGACACCCACCTTGGCGGTGACGACTTCGACCAGGTAATCATCGACTGGCTTGTTCAGGAGTTCAAGAACGACGAGGGCGGCGACCTGTCGAAGGATCCCATGGCCATGCAGCGCCTGAAGGAAGCTGCCGAGAAGGCCAAGATCGAGCTGTCGAGCTCTACTTCTACTGATATCAACCTTCCTTACATCATGCCCGTAGACGGCATGCCCAAGCACTTGGTGAAGACGCTCACACGTGCAAAGTTCGAGCAGCTGGCTCACAATCTGATTCAGGCATGTCTGACACCTTGTCAGAAGGCCATGGCAGATGCCAAACTGTCTAACTCCGACATCGACGAAGTGATTCTGGTGGGTGGTTCAAGCCGTATTCCTGCCGTACAGGAACTCGTCAAGAACTTCTTCGGCAAAGAGCCTTCAAAGGGTGTGAACCCCGACGAGGTGGTGGCTGTAGGCGCCTGCATCCAGGGTGCTATCCTTAACAAGGAAGGCGGCGTGGGCGACATCGTGCTGCTCGACGTTACTCCGCTGACGCTGGGTATCGAGACCCTCGGTGGCGTGATGACCAAGCTGATTGATGCCAACACCACCATCCCCTGCAAGAAGAGCGAGACCTTCTCTACCGCAGCCGACAACCAGACCGAGGTGACCATCCACGTGCTGCAGGGCGAGCGCCCAATGGCAGCCCAGAACAAGAGCCTCGGACAGTTCAACCTGACCGGCATTGCTCCCGCCCGTCGCGGTATTCCTCAGATTGAGGTAACCTTCGACATCGACGCCAACGGTATCGTGAAGGTAAGCGCCAAGGACAAGGCCACCGGTAAGGAGCAGGCCATCCGCATCGAAGCCTCTTCAGGCCTGTCGCAGGAAGAAATCAACCGCATGAAGGCAGAAGCCGAAGCCAACGCCGAGGCCGACAAGAAGGAGCGCGAGAAGATTGACAAGCTGAATCAGGCTGACTCTATGATCTTCCAGACCGAGACCTTCCTCAACGAGAACGGCGACAAGCTCGGTGCCGACAAAGCCAACGTGGAGGCTGCCGTACAGCAGCTGAAGGATGCCCACAAGAGTCAGGACATCGCCGCAGTCGACAGCGCCATGGCCAATCTGAACAACGTGATGCAGGCCGCCTCTCAGAAGATGTACAGCCAGGCCGGTGGTCAGCAGGCAGGTCCCGGTGCCGGTTTCAACGGCGGACAGCAGGCCGGCGGTCAGCAGGGCGGCAACTCCGACGAGACCATCCAGGACGCCGACTTTGAGGAGGTGAAGTAATCCACGATAAGCAACGATAAGAAAATCATAAGAAAGTGGTGTAATCCAAGTGGTTACGCCACTTTTTCTTATTGTTAAATTTTGTTTTGATTCTTGCAGATTTCGGATTTTTAGGGTAATTTTGCATCATATTTGCGACACGACTTATTAGTAGAAAAGATTAAACTTATAAATACTTGTCGCTACTTAGATGGATTAAATAGTAGAAAAGATATGCCAGCATTAAAATTCGAAATTAAAAGGAAGTGCGAAGTCTGTGGAAGTATCTTCATTGCCAAGACACT
>JAEEGH010012877.1_pt1 | contig 18679 bp, 17 predicted proteins | sample 9134181 | NCBI WGS metagenome assembly JAEEGH01 (sample SAMN16246544, study PRJNA631951) | gut metagenome | biome: gut microbiome; feature: rumen; material: DP-attached | host: Bos | place: Iran: Karaj | collected 2018-10 | reverse complement strand
CCTGTGCACCCGCAAATGCAAAAATAGGGGCATAGCCCAGTTGGTTTAGAGCGCTGCAGTCACATTGCAGAGGTCCCCGGTTCGAGCCCGGGTGTCCCTACTAAAAGAGAGGAAGCATTATGGTGTTTCCTCTCTTTGTTATATGATGCCAATACCGACACATGACCATAGAAAATCCCCGCCAGATGAAACTCTGACGGGGATTCTGTATGGAAACCGCTAAATCTTAGTTGAACATGTAGCGGATTGTGAACATAATGCGATAGGTGGAAGCCGTCGACTCATAGTTCTGAGACGTTGTGAGGTGACGCTCACCATTCACGAGGTTGTACTGATACTGGTTGTTCTTAGCATCGTAAGTCAGCAACGTGTTACCCGTGATCTGCTTGTAGAGTCCCCAGTCCTTGCAGAGGAAGTTGAGAACGTTCTCAACATCGAGACCGAGCTGCAGGGCGTGCTTCGTCTTGCCAACCTTAACGCTCATGTCACGCATGTAACGGAAGTCGAGCTGATGATGCCAAGGCATCTTAGCGCCACCGCGCTCAGCATAGTCACCCTTACGGTTCTTCAGGTAGTCATCCTGCTGGATGAAGGCCCAGAAGTCGTCGCGCTGCTCATCAGCAGTATAGGTCTGACCATTAACCTTGCCCTCCTTGAAGTCCCAGTTGTTGAGCTCCTGACGAGAAGCAGGCACATAAATCAGGTTGCCTGGAGCAGACGGGTCGTTGTTGACGTTGCTGTTGAAGATGTAAGAGTAGCGGCTGTAAGAGTAGCTTCCGAGGTAGCCGTTCTGATAAGCATCCCAAACGAGGCTGAAGGTAGAAGTAGCGTTTGCAGACTCCTTCAGCTTGTAGCTGGCAGAAACGAGCAGACGGTTGGGAGCCACATAAGTAGCATAACCAGTCTCGTTGTCGTTAACGGCGTGGATCGAGTTACGGTAGTTGTTGTAAGCCGATGTCACCTGGTCACCGATACCCTCGGTATAGCTCTTAGCTGTCGAGAGCGTGTAGCTTGCATTCAGGTCGAGACCGAAGTCGAATGCCTTGTGCAGCTGGAAGCTCAGAGAAGCGTAGTAAGCCTTCGAACCAGCGTTCTCCAGCACGTAAGCACTCTGCTTGTTGTAGGTTGACATCTGGTGACGGATATCACCATGACCGAGGTCTACAGTAGAAGAACCGTCCCAATAAACATTGGCGTTAGAAACAACCACGGGGTTCAGATCCCAGTTGTAGATACCCTCAAGAGTAAAGTCGATGTCGTAAGGCAGCTTGGCGTCGAATGCCAGCGAAGCCTTCCAAGTCTTTGGCATGCGCAGATCCTCGCTCAGGATAGTTGGGCTGCCAGGAATCGTGGTAGAGCTGGCGGCATTGATCTGCCTCAGCATATCATCCTGACTCATCGTGAATGAAGGCAGTGTAGCGCCGTTAGCCTGTGTAGCCCAGTATGTGGTCTGACCCATACCAGAGTTACCAACGGCAGAAACAAGCCATACGAACGGCATACGGCCTACGAAGAGACCCGTACCTCCACGAAGGATATACTTACGGTCGCCAGTGAGGTCGTAGTTGAAACCGACACGCGGTGAAACGCTGATACTGGCATCGGGCACATTATCCGTACGGAAGTGACGGCCACCGAAGTCAAGATTATAATAGTCAGCGTTGTAGTTGTTTGCTAACGAAGGATAAGAAGGCAACTCGAAACGCAGACCAACCGACATGCGGAAGCGCTCGCTCCAGCTGATGTTGTCCTGGAAATAGAGTGACCACTGGTTGGTGCTCATCTCTGAAGTGAACATAGAGTGGGCAGCGTTGTTACCATAAGTGATACCAAAGGTACGGGGACCACGTCCGAAGACAGCACCCCAGTTACCAGCGGCAGCCTCCTCAGGAGTAGCCTCGAAGGTATAGTAACCAGCAGCAGCCTGAGCGTATCCGTTGGCAGCAAAGTTGTGCTCATACTGGAGACCAGCGAACAGGTTGTGCTTACCGAGGGTAACGTTCAACTCATCAGTGATGACGGTGGTCTTCGTCTGTGACAGGTTGCCGTAGGTAAAGATATCACCAGTGTAAGCCCATGTGGGATAGTGATCCTGACCATCGTTCATCAGGATCTCCACCACAGGTGCAGCATCGTTGTACTCAGTAGAACGCGGCTGGTCCTGGAAAGAGTAAGTACCACGAAGAGTGTTGTTGATCTTACCGAACTTAGAGTTCAACTCAGCTGCGAACGAGGTAAACTTATACTCTGCATAGTAACGGCTGGAGAGTGAACTCATACCGTAGTTAGTGTTGCTACCATAGGTATTGTTAGAACCGCCATAGATATCGTTAGAGCGGTTGGAACCTACAGAACGAGAGGCAGAAGCCATGCTTGAACCCTTACGGTTAGACTTCGTGAAGCGGATATTGAACTTGTGGTTCTCGTTGATGTTCCAGTCCACACGAGCGAGGATACGGAAGGCGGGAGTATTCACGTTATAACCCTGCCAAGGGCCGGTAGTCAAACCATAAGTATTCTGGAGATAAGAAGAAAGACTCTCCAGTTCGCTCAGCTGCGGACGACGGTTGGTATTGGAATAAGTAGAGCTGCCGTCACCAGCACGGGCAACAGGACCGGCAATCACATTATCCTCGTATTCACCGTTAACGAAGAAGAACAGCTTATCCTTAATGATCGGGCCTCCGAGGGTAGCACCATAAGTATTGGTGTGACCATCGTCAACGTCGAACACTGTGTTGCCCACACGGTTACCCTTCAGCGATGTACTGGTGAGATAGGTATAGACACTACCCTTGAACTCGTTGGTACCACTCTTGGTAACAGCGTTGACACCACCACCGGTAAATCCGCTCTGACGAACGTCGTACGGCGTTATGGAGATGGTCATCTGATCCAGAGCGTCGAGTGAAATAGGCGTGCCGCCACCAGGCAGCGGGCTGGAACCCAGACCGAAGGCATTGTTGAAAGCAGCACCATCAACGGTGACACTTGACTGGCGGTAGTTACCACCACCGATAGCCATGCCGCTGGCAGAGCTACTCTGCGGGGTCATCTTCATAATGTCGGTCATGCTACGGCCGATTGTAGGCACGGCAGCCATCTGGGCACCATTCAAATTTGTCACAGCACCAGAACGGTCGGAGCGCATCGTGTTACGAGCAGCAGCAACGATCTCCACCTCCTGTAACATCTCACTGCCCTCTGAGAGGGTCACGTCGATAACAGTGTTCTGACCGAGGGCCAATTGGATCTCAGTGAATTTCTTCGTCTGATAGCCAATGTAAGAAACCTCGACTTCGTAAGGGCCACCACTACGCATACCTGTGATGGTGTAGCGTCCATTCACGTTGGTAACAGCGCGATAAATCGCTCCTGAAGGAACGTGCTTCGCAGTGATTGTGGCGCCGATAACCTCCTCGTTATTGGCGGTCACAATACCATTGATACCAGAAGTCGTCACCTGTGCTACGGCTGATAACGAAAGCGTCAGCAATGTAACAACCAGCAAAAACAATCTTTTCTGCATAAATTTGGTAAAGTTATTAATTAATTAATATGTCGTAAAACGACTGATTTCCAATTTTCGCTGCAAAGTTAGGAAAAAGATTCGATATAAAGATATAAATGAAGAACTTTTTTTAATATAAATGAACAATTATTGCGATTTGTTATCTTAGGACAATTCCAGTAAGGATTCGCCCAGACGATGTTCCCAACTTTCGGGCAGAGAAGAAATCGTCGGTCTGGTCGTAGGTGCAGATATCTGTCAGACGGATATTTGCCGAGGGGATGCCTGTGGATTCGAGTTGTAGCCGACAGCAATTGGGCAGGTCGATGTGCCACTTGTCCATCCGCTCAGCGATGGCATCCATCGGATATCCGGCAGCGGCGAAAGGCTCATAGACATCGTCGCCCACCTCGAAATTCCGTCGTGAGATACCGGGGCCTATGACGGCAAGCAGACTTTCGGGCTTGGAATGATACGACCTCACCATCGCTGCGACTGCCGCCTCAACGATGTTGGCCACCGTTCCGCGCCAACCACTATGCACCACGCCGGCGGCATGATGCTCGGGGTCATATATAATAATAGGTATACAGTCGGCCGTCGAGACTCCGATGCAGATGTCCGGCACGTTGGTGATCAGGGCATCGATGCCTTCAAGAGCGGTGCGGCGGATGTCTTCTGACAAGAGGAAGAAGGTCTTGCTGATCTGGGTGACACCCGTGCCATGCACCTGATGGGGCATGATGAGACGGTCTGGCTTGATGTGGAGATGTTTGCAGAGAGACTTTCTGTTTTGGGCGATATGCTCCGGATTATCGCCAGAATAGGGGTTAACATTGAACGAGGCATAGTTACCCTCGCTCACACCACCATGACGCGTGCTGCTGAAAGCCGTCACGTTGGGGGCGATATCATAATAATGGAGTTGGGGCTCAGGATTCTTCATCTTCCTCATATTCGAAGTCTTCGAGGTCTTCGATTTCGTCTTCATCGATGTATTCGATATCTTCGTCCTCACCTTCGTCGGCGAGTTCCTCGGCAAAGCGGCTCATGTCCTTGTCACGATGAACGAGGGTATCTTCGGCTGTCACGGCTGCCAACTTATTGCTCTCGGCATTGAGTTCCCGCCAAAGCACATCCTTCAGTTCTTCCAGCCCGAAGCCTGTAACGGCGGAGATGAAGACCACAGACAAATCATCGGGCAACGTCTCACGGAGCATCTCGATGAGTTCGTCGTCGAGAAGGTCGCATTTGGTCACAGCCAGCACACGATGCTTGTCGAGCATCTCGGGATTGAACTGTTTCAGTTCGTTGAGTAGAATTTCGTATTCCCGCTTGATGTCATCCGTATCTCCCGGCACCATGAACAACAACAGCGAGTTGCGCTCGATATGACGGAGGAAGCGGAGGCCGAGGCCCTTACCTTCCGAAGCTCCCTCGATGATACCTGGGATATCGGCCATCACGAAAGACTTGTTGTCGCGATAGCCCACGATGCCGAGGGAGGGTTCCATCGTGGTGAAGGGATAGTTGGCAATCTTGGGGCGGGCATTGGAGAGGGCAGACACCAATGTAGACTTGCCGGCATTGGGGAATCCCACGAGACCCACATCAGCCAGGAGTTTCAACTCAAGGATGATAGTCATCTCCTGCATGGGTTCTCCAGGTTGTGCATAGCGGGGGGCCTGGTTCGTGGCACTACGGAACTGGAAGTTACCGAGTCCGCCACGACCACCTTTCAAGAGCAGCACCTCCTGTCCATCGTAGGTGACATCGCAGACATACTTACCCGTCTCGGCATTGTAGACCACGGTTCCACAGGGCACGTCGATATACACATCCTTGCCGTCGGTGCCGTGGCACTTGTCCTTACCACCGTTGCCACCGTGCTCTGCGAAGATATGGCGTTCGTATTTCAGGTGTAGCAGCGTCCAGTAGTTATGATTACCACGCAGGATGATGCTGCCTCCCTTACCGCCGTCACCACCATCGGGACCGCCGTTGGGATTGTATTTCACATGCTTCAGGTGCATAGATCCCCTACCGCCCTTACCAGACCGGCACAAGATCTTCACGTAGTCTACAAAATTTGATTCCATTATATTTTATCCAATACAGCGCAGATGTCGGCGAAGATACGGTCAAGTTCGCCGAGGCCGTTGATATGATAGTGAACACCCTCCTTGCTGTACCACTCGATGAGAGGCTGCGTCTGGGAGTGATACACCACAAGGCGCTTCTTGATGGTCTCCTCATTGTCGTCGGCACGCCCGCTCTGCTGGCCACGGAGGATGAGGCGCTTCATCAGTTCGTCCTCAGGCACGTCGAGTTCAATCATAGCAGCCACCTTGTCGCCTCGCTCATCGAGCATCTTCTTCAAGGCCTCTGCCTGTGGGATAGTGCGGGGGAAACCGTCAAAGATGACACCCTTGTGCTCACGACCAAAAGAATCATAGACTGAGGCGAGGATGCTCACCATCAGGTCATCGGGGATCAGCTGTCCCTGGTCGATGTAGCTCTTGGCGGTCTTGCCGAGTTCCGTACCGTTTTTGATTTCTGCCCGAAGCACATCGCCCGTGGAGATATGGTTCAGACCGTACTTCTCAATCATCTTGTCGCTCTGTGTGCCCTTGCCTGAGCCCGGAGCACCGAAAATCACAATATTCTTCATATATATTTACGATTTACTAATATACAATTTATTATTCCACGATGGTATAGACGTCTTTCAGTTCGCGTCCCAGGCCGTCGTAGTCAAGACCATATCCCAAGATGAAATCATCGGGAATGCGGAATGCCACGTAATCAAGCGTCAACTCTTCCTTGAGTTTCTCGGGTTTGAAGAACAACGTACAGATTTGAACCGAAGCAGGGTTCCTCGTCCCTAACGACTCTATCATCTGCTTCATCGTCTGACCGCTCTCCACGATGTCCTCCACAATGACGACAGTCCGTCCGCTCAGGTCTTCGTTGATACCAAACACTTCCTTTACTTTACCCGTAGAAGTGGTACCCTGATAGGATGCCAGTTTAACGAAAGAAATCTCACAAGGGATGGTCATCTCCCTCATCAGGTCGGCAGCGAAGATGAACGCTCCGTTTAACACAGCTAAAAAGATGGGATTCTTTCCTTCCAAATCCTTGCTCATCTGCTCTGCCAAGGCTTTGACGCGCGTTTTGATTTCCGCCTCCGGAATGGAGACACGGAAGCTTTTGTCCTTAATTTTAATACTGTCCATGGGCCGAATACGTTATTTTTGTGCAAAAGTACGAAAAATTTTTGGAATCACCAAATCTTTTTCCTACCTTTGCACCATTATGAAGATTTTTACGAGTGCCCAGATCCACGAACTGGACAAATATACGATTGAAAACGAGCCCATTAAGTCCATCGATTTGATGGAGCGTGCAGCCAAGGCCATCACCCAGGCCATCACAGAAGTGTGGGGAAGTGCCACACGTGTCATCGTCTTCGCCGGACCAGGAAACAATGGTGGCGACGCACTCGCCGTGGCCAGGTTATTGCTGGATCGCAATTATGATGTCACAGTCTATCTGTTCAATATACAGGGGCATCTCTCTGAAGACTGTGCCGCCAACAAGAAGCGTTTGCAGGAGAAGAAATCGAAAGCGCTCATTGAGGTGATCCAGGAGTTTGAACCCCCACAGCTGGAAGCCGACACGCTTGTTGTCGACGGCATCTTCGGTTCCGGACTGAACAAGCCCTTGGCCGGTGGTTTCGCATCACTGGTGAAGTATATCAATGCCTCACCATCGAAGGTCGTCAGCATAGACATCCCTTCTGGACTGATGACAGAGGACAACACCTATAATGTCCGCGCCAATATCATCCGTGCCGATATGACGCTCACACTCCAGCATCAGAAACTCTCGTTCCTCTTCGCAGAGAATCAGCAGTTCATCGGACAGCTGAAAGTGCTTGACATCCGACTCAGCAAGGAGGGTACAGACAAGATTGACGCCAACTACACCCTGCTCGAAGAGGGTGACATCCGCCAAAGGCTTCTGCCACGCGATCCCTTTGCACATAAGGGGAAGATGGGCAATGCCCTCATTATCGCAGGTAGTTATGGTATGGGGGGAGCAGCTGTTCTCGCCACGAAAGCATGTCTGCGGATAGGAGCCGGACGTGTCACCACCCACACCCCCAAGCGTAACTACATGATCATGCAGATCAGCGTACCTGAGGCCGTGCTGCAGTTCGACCGTGAGGAGACCACTTTCTCAGAGGCTGTCGATACAGAGGACTTCACGGCTGTAGGTATCGGTCCTGGATTGGGAACCAGCGAGCAGACAGCCATCGCCATTATCGCCCAGTTACGACGCACCCAGTGTCCGCTGGTGGCTGATGCTGATGCCATCAATATCCTCGCCAACCATCGGGCATGGCTCCAACAGTTGCCAAAGGGTATCATCATGACACCCCACCCGAAGGAGTTCGACCGTCTTGAAGGTCCCAGCAGCGACAGTTTCGAGCGCCTGATGAAGGCTCGCGATCTGGCTGAGCGTCTGCAAGCTTATATATTGTTGAAGGGGCATCACACCTCCTTGTGTCTGCCAGACGGGCATATCGTATTCAACACCACAGGTAATGCCGGTATGGCTACCGCTGGTAGTGGCGATGTATTGACAGGCATCATTACCGGTCTGCTTGCCCGTGGCTACAAACAAGAAGATGCCTGTATCGTGGGTATGTATCTACATGGACTCGCAGGCGACATCGCTGCTAAGGAGTTAGGTCAGGAAAGCGTCATCGCCAGCGACCTGATCCAGTATCTGCCCTACGCCTTTAAACGAATCAAAGAATGAAAATCTTTAGTTTACAGTTTACGGTTTACAGTTTACAGATGATTACCAAGACATACAAAAGAGCGTTGCTCAGTTTATCATTTATCATTTATCATTTATCATTTAGCGTAGCGCAGACAGTGAGCAGCGTTTACCAGCCGGGAGTTACCACGGAGGGAGCAGTCTATTTCCTGCCTAAGACGGCAGTCTCTGTCACAGTGCAGGTTGAGAAGACTACCTATACCCCAGGTGACTTCTGCCAGTATGCCGAGCGTTTCCTCCGCATCAAGGATGTCTCTCCCACTCCGTCTGTCAGCTATCGTATTACTGCCATCCGTCAGGATGCCGTGGCTGTGCCCGACACCGCCAAGCGCTATGCTGTGAAGTTCGATGCCAAGACCTCCGCCACCAATGTACGTCTCTCCGACGACGGCATCCTACAGGCTATTAATACCGAGGAACGAGATTACACAGGCAATAAGATTCTACAACGGGGGTATGCTCCTTCCTCCTTCCTCCTTCCTCGTTCCTCGAACAAACCCAACCCTCGCCAATATATGAACGAGGAAACTCTCGCTGCTGGCAGCACCGCCAAAATGGCTGAACTCACTGCCCAAGACATCTATGAGATACGTGAGAGTCGTAACCTCCTCGTTCGTGGACAGGCAGACAACATGCCCAAAGACGGTGAGCAGCTGCACCTCATGCTCAATCAACTCGACATGCAGGATCGTGCGCTTACCAGCCTCTTCATCGGCACTTATGACAAGGACACCATCCAGAAGGTCTTCACCATCGTTCCCTCTGAATCCGATCGTCGCGAAGTGGTCTTCCGTTTCTCTGAGAAATTGGGACTTGTAGACGCGGATGACCTCGCGGGCGTACCTTATTATATATTAATAGAGGATTTGAAGACCGTTCCTAAACCAGAGCCCGTCGATCCCAAGAAGAAAATTAAGCCCGTCGACGGCATCTTCGTCAACATCCCAGGCCGTCTGCGCTCCACCTTGAGCAACGCCCAAGGTATCATTGCTGCTGACGAATTTCCTGCCGGTCAGTTCGGTAACGTTGAACTGCTCAGTGGTGCCCTCTTCAACAAGCGCTATACCACCCGCCTCCGTCTCAATCCCCTCTCCGGCGCCATCGACCGTCTGGATGCGGAATTACCCAAATAAAAAATCCCACCTACGCGGTGGGATTTTTCTATGATCTCAGAATTTTACTTACGACAATTTATCAAACTTCTTTAACACATCCTGCAAGCGGGCTACGCTATCAGGATCCTTGTCGTTCTGGGCAATCAACTCCAGATGATGACGAATGTCGGCCATTTTGTCAAAGAGCAGTAATGCCTGCTCGTAACCCTTTCCGATGTTCTCGAAGTTCTTGGACAAAGAGTTGTAATCCTCCAAAAGACGCTGAAGTTCGTCCACGCGCTTCTGATAGTCGTTGAGCAACTGCTGTCCTTCCTCTGCTTGTTTCTTAGCGGCCTTCATCTGATAGAAGAGGGCTACAGCTAGTCCCGCTACTATTACAACCAGTACAATTTCAAGTATAGTCATAACCATCAACCTTTTTTCTGTTCAACTTTCATAAACTGGGTAAAGCCCGTCATGGCGAGTACCTTGTAGATTTCGGGACTGACATTGGTCATCTTGAACTGTCCGCGCAGCTGCATGACCGTACGCATGGTCTTCTGGATGATACGCAGACCTGAGCTGGCCATGTAAGTAAGATCAGTGCAGTCCATTTCCAAGTCCACACCACCGTCCTTGAGGGCAGGCTGGATATCCTGCTCAAACTGAGTTGCATTCATCGTGTCAATACGACTACCTGTCTTGATGATGGTCTTACCACCTTCTTTTAAAATCTGTGTCATAATCCTAACGTTTAATGTTTATATTCATTTTTTAATCATTAATACTCTTCGTCATCGTCAGCAGGTTCTTTCCCTCCATACGCTGATAGGTCACCTTGTTCATGATGTTCTTCACAATAAAAATGCCCATGCCGCCAAGATCCCGCTCCGCAGGATTGGCGTTCATGTCCGCACTTTCTTTCATCGTCGGATCAAACTCCCGTCCCTGATCACTGAGCACAAGGGTCAGTTCCTTGCCGTCAGACTTAGCCAACAGTTCAATCTCTGCATCAGAGCTTTCAGGATAAGCATAGGAAATCACATTTACCACCATCTCCTCTACGACAAGGTTCAGATTCATGGTCAACTCCATGCTCAAGCCCAATTCTTCACTGATCTCCTCAATGAATTGATTGACCTTCTCCAGTTCTGCCATCTGATTCTTGATACGAAGCTCCTTTCTCATAAATGCGCATTGGTTAGAGTGATTAATCCGATATTGCTGCAAAATTACGCACTTTTTTTGAATTAAACAAGAAATAAGTAAAAAAACAGCAAATCCCCTCACTTTTTAGCGAAGTGAGAGGATTTGTAATAGATGTCTAACCCTAAATTAGCACTGAGCGAGTTTGCCGTCAGAACCGAGCACATTCACAATCTTGTGGATGTACATTTTCTTCATGTTCTCACGGGCGGGCTTCAGATACTGACGAGGATCGAAGTCTCCAGGATGCTCAGCCAAGTGCTTGCGGATGGCAGCGGTCATGGCCAGACGAGAGTCGGAGTCGATGTTGATCTTGCAGACAGCGCTCTTCGAAGCCTCACGCAGCTGCTCCTCGGGGATACCGATAGCGGCCTCGAGATGACCTCCGAACTGGTTGATGGTGTTCACCTCGTCCATGGGCACTGAAGAAGAACCGTGGAGCACGATGGGGAATCCAGGGAGTTTCTTCTCGATCTCGTGCAGGATGTCGAATGCCAATGGCGGCGGAACGAGCACGCCGTTAACCAGTGTGCACTGTTCGGGAGTGAACTTGTGAGCACCGTGAGAGGTACCGATAGAGATAGCCAGAGAGTCGCAGCCTGTGCGGGTAGAGAAGTCGATGACCTCCTCAGGCTTGGTGTAGTGAGACTCAGCAGCGCTGACCTCATCCTCAACACCAGCGAGCACGCCGAGCTCAGCCTCAACAGTTACGTCGAACTGATGAGCGTAGTCAACAACCTTCTTAGCGAGAGCGATATTCTCCTCGTAAGGGAGGTGAGAACCATCGATCATCACAGAAGAGAAGCCCATGTCGATACAGTCCTTACAGAGCTCGAAGCTGTCGCCGTGGTCAAGGTGCAGCACAATCTCAGGATGCTCACAGCCCAGTTCCTTAGCATAAGCCACAGCACCTTCAGCCATGTAGCGGAGGATAGAAGCGTTGGCGTAGTTACGGGCACCCTTAGACACCTGCATAATGACGGGTGACTTTGTCTCAACAGCAGCCATAACGATGGCCTGCATCTGCTCCATTGTGTTGAAGTTGAAAGCGGGGATGGCATAGCCGCCGGCCACTGCTCTCTTGAACATCTCGCGGGTATTCACGAGACCCAAATCCTTGTAGTTTACCATATTAATTATAATTTTTAAAAATGAGTAATTATCTTAGCGACTGCAAAGTTACGAAAAATGCGTTAAAAGCAGCGCAAGATACGCCGCTTTTAACGTTTTTTACACGAGCGTATGGATATCGAAGTAGTTCTGCACGTCATCCTTATAGTTCTCGGAGACAGGGATATAGTTCTCTCCGAAGACGATGCGGAAGCGGTCTACAAGGGGTGTTTCCGTCATGTGAACGATGTAAGAACGGTGCGTACGCAGGAACTCTGGCCTTGGCAGATACTCCTCGAGTTTCTTCATCGACATCAGCGACATCACCTTCTCTCCGTCTTTCAAATAGAAACGCACATAGTCTTTCAAGCCCTCGATAAAGAGGATGTCATCGAGATTGACGCGTTGCAACTTATAGTCGGTCTTGACAAACATGAAACGGTCGCGACGGTAGGCATCCTGTCGCTGGATAATGGAGAACCACTCCAGGGCCTTGTCAGTAGACTTGAGGAAGTCTTCATAGGAGATTGGCTTCAGCAGATAGTCGAGGGCGTTGACCTTATAACCTTCGACAGCATACTGCGGGAAGGCAGTAGTGAAAATGACGCGCGTGTCCTTGGGCAGGATCTTGGCAAACTCGACGCCGCTGAGTTCTGGCATCTGGATGTCGAGGAAGAGCAGCTGAACAGGATTGTCGCGCAAGTCCTTCATAGCCAGGATGGCACTGTTGTAGGTTCCTACGAGTTGCAGATAAGGTGTCTTACGGGCATAACTCTCAAGCAGACCTGCTGCCAAGGGTTCGTCGTCGATAATGGCACATGAGATAGTCATAATGTAATTTTAATTTTGGATGAATAAACAGTTCCGTCGTCGCTGACACCTTTCGTCCACTCATAGCGTTCGTAATAGGCGAGATCCAGGCGTCGCTGTACCTGCTGAAGGCCAATACCGTGGCCGCTGCGGTCTTTCTCAGACTTCGGATAATTAGAATTCTCGATGATGGTACAAAGGGAATTACCCTTCTGCGTTATAGACATATGGATGAAGCTGGGTTCCGTAGAGCTGATGCCATGCTTGAAAGCGTTCTCGACAAGCGAAATAAACAACAACGGAGCCACCTTCGTATGGGGATCCTCTAAATCTTTCTCAAGTTTTACGTCGACGCTCTGCGGCAGACGGATCTTCATCAGATTGATGTAGTTCTCAATGAACTGCACCTCATCAGCGAGCGACACCAGCTGTTCCTGATTGTCGTAGAGCATGTGGCGCAGCATATTCGAGAGCTGTTGGATGGCACTCTGTGCCCTCGTATGATCGATGGCTGTCAGCGCATAAATATTGTTCAGGGTGTTGAGCAAGAAATGGGGATTGATCTGCGAGCGCAGATTACCCAGTTCCGCTGCCACCCTTGCCGCCTCAGCATTTCTTAGGGCCTTATCTGCCCAGTACCACTGTTGTGCCAGCGCAATACAGGTGGCAGCAGTGGCAAAGATACAGAAGTTGGCGCAGTCACGGACAAAGGACATAAAGTCATCAAGCGCATCAGGCGTACGAGAACCTCTCCCAATAGGCTGGAACAGTTCACGCGTAAAATCCATCCAGTAGTGCAGGAAGACGGCAAAACTCACAATCATAATGAAATTGATGATCGTATAGTAGCGATGCTTGCCTTCTACGAAGTACCTGTACGTCAACCACTTGTAGTTGGCGTAGAACACCACCATCAGCAGCACTGAAGGCATACAATTCATCAGATACTGGAGCATCGGCATACCCGTACCTCTCATGTATTGCATCGGCGACAGGAACATAAACGCCCAGAACACGATGTGCAGAAATATTTTTAGTCTTTTGTCTAACATAGTTTTTTCAATTCTGTCTTATTCGTGTCGGATAGCTTCTATCGGATCCATATTGGCAGCCTTCTGGGCAGGGATATAGCCGAAGAGGACACCAATAAACACACAGACGAGGAATGACACGTAGATGCTCCAGGCAGGCACGCTCGACGGCATACCGACGGCAGACACGGCAGCACTCGCTCCACACCCTACAAGGACACCTATCAGTCCTCCCGTCACAGAGATGAGCACCGACTCGATGAGGAACTGGAGGGAGATGACGGGTCCAGTGGCTCCTACGGCCATGCGGAGACCAATCTCCTTTGTACGCTCCGTCACAGAGACGAGCATGATGTTCATAATGCCAATACCTGCCACAAGCAGTGAGAAGGCTGCAGCTACAACAAGGATGATGGTCACTGTATCCATCGTCGACGACATCGTCTCCATCATCTCCGCCTGAGAACGGATTGTGAAATCATCTTCAGCCTCATCCTTCAACTTGTGGTTGTCGCGCAGGATCTGGGTAAGCTCCTCAATAGCAGCATCGGAGAGTTCTTCTGTCACGGCCGAGCAGACGATGCTGGAGAAATAGGTCTGGGCAGCAATACGTTTCATCACCGTCGTATAAGGGGCGATGATCACATTGTCCTGATCCATACCCCACGAGTTATAGCCTTTCGACTTCAACACACCCACGATACGCATGGGGATGCTCTTGAAACGGATGGTCTTTCCAATAGGATCGACACCTTCGCCAAAGAGATCCTTGACGATGGTAGTACCCACCACAACCACCTTAGCCGCCTTCCTGATGTCCTCCTCGGTAAAGCACTCGCCTTCTTCCACGGGCCACTGTTTGATATCAAGGTAATCGATAGACTCACCGTACATTGAGGCGTTGGTATTGTTATTACCATAGATGGCCTGTCCGCTGGCGGTCACCTCAGGCGACACCTTCGTCACGAATTTCTTCTCACGCATAATGCGCTCGTAGTCAGCCATCTTCAGTGTCTGCATGCTCGACGGATCCTGACGCACACCTCCTCGCATATCTGCTCCTGGACGGATGGTCAGCAGGTTGGTACCCATCGTGGAGAGTTCCTTGCGGATGCTCTCCTTAGAGCCCTGGCCGATGCTCATCATAATGATGACGGCTGCCACACCGATGATGATACCGAGCATCGAGAGGAACGAGCGCATCTTGTTGTTGGCCACGGCCTTCAGGCTCACTTTAAACAAATTCAATATGTTCATAATTCTCTTTTCTTAATCATCCTGTGGAGCTGGCAACAGAGCCAGAGCCTCAGCTGCCGATTTGATATTCGTATTAATAGTATCCTCGCGGATCTTTCCATCACGCAGGTTGATATTTCGGCTCGAATACTCGGCTATCTCAGGGTTGTGGGTCACAAAGATAATGGTATGACCTTGCTTGTACAACTCCTGGAACAGAACCAACATCTCGAACGATGTACGGGTATCAAGGTTACCTGTGGCCTCGTCAGCAAGCAGCACAGCAGGATCGTTAACCAAAGCACGTGCGATGGCCACACGCTGCATCTGACCTCCCGACATCTGGTTTGACTTGTGATACATACGATCCCCCAATCCTACTGCCTGCAAGGCTTTAATGGCTTTCTCGCGACGCTCTGAAGCGGACACCTCAGAGTTATACATCAGCGGCAGCTCCACATTCTCCAGGGCCGTGGTCTTCGGCAACAAGTTATAACTCTGGAACACAAAGCCGATCTTTCGGTTACGGAGACGGGCACGCTTGGTCTTCGACATCGTCCGCACGCTGATACCGTCGAGGAGATATTCTCCACTCGTAGGGGTATCCAGACAGCCGAGCTGGTTCAGGAGCGTAGACTTACCGGAGCCCGATGTACCCTGGATGGTGACGAACTCGCCCTCGTAGATCTTGAACGAGACACCACGCAGCGCCTTCACCGTTTCAGAGCCCACCTGGAAGTACCGCTTCACATTCTGCAGCTCAATGACAACTTTTCTTTCATCCATAATTATCTTCTGGGCTGAGCATTACCGCCGCCGTTGGCGTTGCCGCCTTGTCCACTGCGGTTGTTATTATTTCTCGGACGTGGCATAAAGGGGTTACCTCCCTGCTGACTCATCTCAGGATCAGTTCCACCGGAGATCTCGAAATCTGCGAGTACCTCCGTTCCGGCAGTGATGCCACCAGTGATCTCTGTCATCACACCATTGCTAGTGCCCACCTCCACTTTATGGGCCTTGAAGACAGTACCTTCCTTCGTCCACAGTTTATGATCACCTTCGCAGTCGCTGATACTTTCACCCTCCTGCAAGACGGCCTCGCTGGGATGGAAGCGCAGAGCCTTGGCAGGCACGGCGAGCACATTGTCCTTCTCCATCGTAAAGATCGTGACGTTGGCCGTGAGTCCAGGTTTCAGTTTCAGGTCGGCATTGGGGGCAGAGATCACCACCTCGTAGGTGACAACGTTACTCTCAGTCTTTGCCTCCTGGCGCACCTGTGTCACAGTTCCGTCAAACTTATCCTCAGGGAAGGCATCGACGGTAAAGCTCACACGCTGTCCTTCCTTCACACCGCCGATGTCAGCCTCATCGATATCGGCGATTACGCGCATATCCGTCAGATCCTGGGCGATGACGAAGAGTTCAGGGGTATTGAACGATGCTGCCACCGTCTGACCTTCCTCCACGGCCTTCGAGAGGATCACACCGTCGATGGGCGAGGTAATCGTGGCATAGCCGAGGTTAGTCTGGGCTTTCTGCACACTCTCACGCGACGTATTCACTTGTTCCTTCGCCTTCAAATAAGAAAGCTGGGCACTCTCAAACTCATCGGCACTCACGAGTCCCTTCTCGTACAGTGTCTTATACCTATTATAATTAGCCTGCTCATAGGCAGCCGTGCTCTGGGCACTTGACAGATTGGCCTTCGACGTATTCAACTCACTGATGAGGTTCGTACGGTCGAGTTCAGCGATAACCTGACCTTTCTTCACCACAGAGTTGTAATCCACATAGAGATGGCTGACGATACCTGAGACCTGCGTACCAACGGTCACACTCGTCACAGGCTCAATCGTACCTGTGGCAGTGATGCTGGTATGGATGCTCGTGTTCTCCACCTTGGCGGTCTCAAACGTGATCTTCTCTTCCTTCTTCCCGCCTCTGAGGAAGAACCACGCAATCAGGATCACGGCAATAACGCCGATGGCGATCCAACCTTTCTTTCCGATCTTTTTCATATCCTTTATTTTATCACTCTTCACTTTCCACTTTTCACTTTATCTCTCCTCCTTGATAGAACGCCAGCATCTGCTGGTTATACAGCGTGAGATACTTCGACTGCAACTGGTTCTGCTGGGCATTGAGCAGATTATCCTTGCCAGCCAACAACTCCACGATATTCTTCAGTCCCAGACGGAACTGCTCCGACAACAGGGCATAACTCTGCTGGGCGCTCTCCACACTGCTCTTGGCAGCCTTGTACTTCTCCTGATTATTCACAGCATTTATCCAATAACCCTGGATATCTGAATAAAGCGTCTTCTGCAGATCCTGCAAGTCAAGCCGTGCCTGCAACTGCTGGATCTTTGCCTTATTGACAGCCGTCTTCGTAGAACGTCCGTCATAGATGGGCATACTGACACCCAAACCAAGCTGTGTATTCACATTGCTCTTGAACTGAGAGCCCCAACCGGTACCGCTCAGAGAGTTCGTAGAAGTGGTGACGCCGCCCGTCACACTGACATTCGGCATCCACCCAGCTTTGGCGATACTCACGCTCACCTCACTGCCCTTGACGGCCAACTGCGAGCGCTCAATCTCCGGACGACTTAGCAATGCCTCCTCATAGACAGTCTGCAGGGCGGGAATTGCAGCGAGGATCATCTCGTCGCCAATCTCAGGAACAGCCACATCAAACTCCGTCTCGTCGGTGATCTCCAACAACTGCTTCATCTGCAACTTATAGTTCATCAACTGAGTTTTGGCCTCCACGATGCTATACTCATCGTTAGCACGCTGGGCAGACAATTGCGCCAGATCCGCCTTCGACATCTTACCCACGTTCAACATCTCCTGACCACGCTCCTCATTCTTCTTGCTGGTCTCAAGCATCTGCTCATTCACCTTCACACTCTCGTCAAGATAGAGTATCTGGGAGAAGATCTGGGCGATGCGCTCCTGAATACTGTTCGCCGTCTCACGGGAAGAGAGCTCTGCCTCCTGCTCTGCCAGACGATCGAGCTTGATGGTGTTGGTATTACGGCCACCATTCCAGACGGTCCACTGTCCACTCAGCGAATAGGAACCGTTGTAGGAGGTCTTGTCCACCTTCGTGTTCACCGTACCATTGGTGACATACGCCATACCCGTATCCTTCCAGGGCTGATAGCCCAAACTCTGGTTCGTCGAGGCGCTGACAGTAGGCAGCAGGGCAGCCTTCGCACCTTTCAGGTCTTCCGTCGCACTCTGTTTCTTCAACTGCGACTTCTTCAGCGTGATGTTATTTTCCATTGCGTAGTCGATGCAGTCCTGAAGCGTCCATTGCTTCTGGGCCGACATTTGAACCGTTCCCAGCATCGCTACACCTATTAATAATACTTTTCTCATAAAACTACATTCTTTCAATCTATATGATTTCAAAATTCGTCGACAAAGATACGTAGTTTATCACAAACATCCAAAGAAAATAGATAAGATTAACAGTTATTACAACAAAATAAGAGTCAGAGGCTGCCCTCTGACCCTTATTTTCTTTACTCCTTCTCTCCTTTACTCCTTATTATCAATGAGCTTCCAGATACCGGCAGCGCAAGCACCACCCACGAACGGACCGATGATGAAGATCCAGAGGTTCTCCAGTGCCGTACCACCCTGGAAGATGGCAGGAGCGATAGAACGGGCGGGATTCACGGAAGTGCCCGTATAACGGATACAGACAAGGTGTACCAGAATCAGTGAGAGACCGATGGCGAGACCTGCGAAGTTGTTGGTAGCGCCATTCGTCTTTGAGGTAGCACCCAGCACAACGAGCACAAACACACAGGTGAAGA
>JAEEGH010012875.1_pt1 | contig 18680 bp, 23 predicted proteins | sample 9134181 | NCBI WGS metagenome assembly JAEEGH01 (sample SAMN16246544, study PRJNA631951) | gut metagenome | biome: gut microbiome; feature: rumen; material: DP-attached | host: Bos | place: Iran: Karaj | collected 2018-10 | reverse complement strand
AAAACAAAGCAAATACAAACTCCCTGGATGCTTGCATCCAAGGGAGTTTTTTGTTTGCTTTTGTTTTATAGCGCGACAGCGCGACATGAGCTAGACACGAAGTGTCTGCGAATGGCATCGCGGAATATGGACATCTGTCCTAGGGTGTTTTTTGTGCCGTTGAACAGAATGGTAGGTATAGGTATAATTATAAACAGTTGCTACAAAGAAATAATTTAAGTATTTCTGAATAGATTAACTTATATAATAACTGATTATAAGACAGATGAACTACAGGGAAGGAGATTCGAGAAAAATATGAGCAAAGAGATAAAATGGGCTGTACTGGGAACAGGTGTAATTGCAAATGAAATGGCTGCAGGTCTTCAGAAAATGGGTAAATCTCTTTATGCAGTAGGAAATCGAACCTATGATAAAGCGGTTGCTTTTGCAGAAAAGTATGGTATCGAAAAAGTCTATCCGTCAATCGATGAAATGTTTGCCGATGAAGATGTGGATATTATCTACATAACGACTCCTCATAATACCCATTATGGTTTTATGAAGAAAGCTTTGGAAAATGGTAAACACATCCTGGTTGAAAAATCTATCACTTTGAATTCTTCAGAACTATGCGAAATGATCAGCCTGGCAAATGAAAGAGGCCTTATACTTGCAGAAGCAATGACAATCTGGCACATGCCGATATACAAGGAACTGTGGAAGATCATAGAAAATGGAGAGCTTGGAAAAGTTCAGATGATAACGGTGAACTTTGGAAGCTTCAAAGATTATGATATGAAGAACAGGTTTTTTAATCGAAAATTGGCAGGTGGAGCAATGCTTGATATTGGAGTATATGCCCTAAGCATTGTCCGTAGCTTCATGGAAGAAAAACCCGAAAATCTGATGAGCCAGTGGAAGAGTGCACCGACCGGAGTTGATGAGCAGGCGACTATTCTATTACAAAATGATAAGAATCAGATGGCAACTGTAGCTCTTACCATGCACTCAAAGCAACCTAAACGAGTAATGATAAGTTGTGAAAAGGGCTATATAGAGATAATGGAGTTTCCACGTGCTGATAAAGCGATTATTACAGAAGCCTTAACCGGCGAAAAAAGGGAAATATCAGCAGGGAATACGGCAGATGCTTTGTACTATGAGCTTACAGATATGGAAACAGCAATTAATAGCGGAGATGCTTCTGTTATGAAACTACAGTATTCGATTGATGTAATGGATATTATGACAAGGCTTAGAAATGAATGGGGATTGAAATATCCTGAGGAAGAGTAAATCGGAAGTTAAGTGAACAAATTCTTATTTGTAGGGGGATTAACGTCATTCCTTTACCGTTAGGTCATAGCAGGTGATGGAATGGCGTATTTTATTATACGGAGGTTTTTATGAAGTGGATTTATTTACTAATTGCAGGAGCTCTTGAAATCACATGGGCTGTGGCAATGAAAATGTCAAATGGATTTACAGTACTTATTCCATCTATTATCACAGGAATAGGCTATATAGCCAGCGCAGTCTTTTTAGCGATAGCTCTAAAACAGCTTCCATTGGGGACTGCATATGCAATGTGGACTGGTATGGGAATATTAGGAACGACACTTTTAGGTGTTTTTCTTTTTAATGAAAAACTGTCAGTTCCACAGGTGGTTTGTGTTATTCTGATTGTAATTGGAATTGCGGGATTAAAGATTTTAGCGAAAGATTGAGGAAATGAGAATGTTTAGGAAAATGCGTAGATTTAAACAGCAGGTATCAGAAGCTGAGTGTATTGATATTTTGAAAAGCACTAAGAGAGGTGTCTTATCTGTAATTGGAGATGATGGTTATCCATATGGAATGCCAATTAATCATTATTACAGTGAAGAGGATGGTAAGCTTTATTTCCATGGAGCAAAGGCCGGGCACAAGATTGATGCTATCAAGGCTTGCGATAAAGCAAGTTATTGTGTTTATAACGATGGCTTCCGTAAGGAAGGGGATTGGGCGCTGAATATTACTAGTGTAATAACTTTTGGTAGAATCCATCTGGTTGAAGATGAAGAGATGGCACTTAAAATTTGTTCAGAACTTACCAAGAAGTTTACTGATGATCAGGCTTATCTGGAAAAGGAGATTAAGAACTCATTTAAAAATGTCCAATGTATAGAACTAGTGCCAGAGCATATGACAGGAAAGCTAGTTAATGAGTCATAGTTTTGAGCCCTCGACTCCGTCACCAAGGCTCATTACTTTCAAAAAATAAATGGATTTAAAGTTTTGAAAGTGGGTGGTATAATGTTTTCAAAAGTTAAATAAATTTAAAGTTTTGAAAGTGGAGTGTATATGAAGATTATTGAACGAAAAGAATATTTGAATAGACTCATTCGATTAAGAGAAACTCCTGATATTAAGATAATAACAGGTTTAAGACGTTCTGGAAAATCAGAGTTAGTACGTGCATATATGGATTGGATTCGTAAGAATGAAGATGCAAATATAATATATGTTGATTTTGCAGATTTGAAGTTTGACGATTTAAAAACATATAAGGAACTCTATTCTTATTGTGAAGAACAATATGTGGCTGATATATCTAATGTTCTTGTTGTTGACGAAGTCCAAATGTGTGAGAAATTTGAGCTTGCTATTAATAGTTTATACAACAGCCGTAAATATGATATTTATATTACTGGGCCAAATGCATTTTTACTAAGCTCAGATTTATCCACATTATTTACAGGTAGATTTATAGAAATTCCTGTATATCCGTTTAGTTTCGCTGAATATTGTGAGTACTATGGTTATGATTCTAATACAGCAAATGTTTTGGATGAATATGTTATGAATGGTGGTTTAGCAGGTTCTTATATATATAGCGAAAAAGAGGATCAAGCATCATATATAAAGGACGTTTATACTACAGTTATTAAGCGTGATCTTGTAGATAAGTATGGCATTAAGGAAGAGGCTTTGCTAGATTCGTTAACTGATTATATGATGGACAATATTTCAAATCTTACTTCTGCTAGTAAAGTGAGCAATGTTTTTAAGCAAAACAAGGTCGAGACTAATCATATAACGGTAGGGAATTATATGAAATATCTTTGCAGCGCATTTATGTTTTATAAAGTAAAGCGCTACGACATACGCGGAAAAAAGTACTTAGAAACATCAGATAAGTACTATCTTAGTGATTTGGGATTTAGATATGCAATGCTTGGAACCAGAAATATGGATTATGGCAGGGCTTACGAGAATATTGTAGCTTTGGAATTGCTAAGAAGAGGCTATGATATTTATGTAGGAAAGCTTTATCAGAAAGAAATAGATTTTGTGGCAATGAAGCAAAACGAAAAGCTGTATATTCAGGTATCTGATAATATATCTGATCCAGCTACTTTGGAAAGAGAATTAGCACCACTCAAATCCGTTAAAGATGCGTACCCTAAAGTTTTAATTGCTAATACTTCTCATGATGATTATGATATTGAGGGAATAAAAGTGGTAGATTTAAAAAAGTGGTTGCTGCAAAAAAGTGTCGCCAACAAGTAATTTGCCATTTGTTAAGTCAATGACATGAATAAAAGCTCAGATTCCTATTCATAGGGATTCTGAGCTTTTTCTATTTTGTATTGAATAAGACTTAATTAATAGCTTCTCCGTTTACATATAATGTATAACCGTTGCTGATGATATTAGATACGTCACCATCAAATGATGTGATGTAAGTATCTGCTGTAAGTGTCCATGTGCTGTCATCATCAAGTGTTACATTTACTTCACCAACTTCTGTAGAAACTGTCTCGCCGTCGGCATTTGTAATTTCACCACTGATTGAGCCTGTGAAGCTTGAACCATCTGTAAGGTTTAATGTGAGAGTAGAGTTGCTTCCTACAAGGATTGTTCCTTCAAGTACCTGGTTTACAGCGTTTAATGTTGCGATATTTTCAGCACCATCCCATCCATCGTCACAAACTGAGAGAAGAATGTTGTCTGAGTCGTTGTTTGTGATCTTTACGTTGTTAAGGTTGATAACTGCGTTTGTATTAGTAACGTGGAATACGTGACCATTTTCGCTTGTAAGGCTACCATCTGTCATATCAAATGTTGAAGTACCGCTGTCTGCATCACCTGACATAGACTGGTAAATCATGATTGTATCATAGAATGTAGCATTACCATTTGTATCTGTATTATTTGCTGTCATATCACAGTTTACAAGTGTGACAGAGTTCATACCTTCGATACATACAGCTTCTGAAAGGTTTGAAACAAGTGTTGCATTTGAAACTGTAATATCAGCTGTTGAGTAGATAGAAGGTGAACCAAGACCGTTTGTTGTGTAAGTTCCACCGTCTACAGTAACTGTTCCGCCACCACGATCAGTACGGATTGCAGCAGAAGACTGTCCGCTAGTTTCAACAGTAAGGTTTGAAGCTTCTGTGATACCGCCACCAGTTGTCATGATACCGCCAGAACCATCGCCTGTTGTAGTAATTGTTGAATCAGAAATGATGACTGTTGTTCCATCACCGTCGGCACCGTTCTGACCACCGTTACCACCGTATGAGAATACGCCGTTGGCACCATCTGCATCAGATGTGATTGTTGCGCCAGTAATAGTAGTTGTTGAACCGTCCTTTACAAGAACTGCAGCATTAAGTCCGTAGAAGTTACAGTTGTCACCGCCATCGGAATCACCTGTCTTGCTTACAGTTGCATTTGAAATAGTAACATCGTCAGAAGTTGAAATTAAAAGAGCACTCTCGTCAGCCGTTGTGCTTGAATATGTCTGACCGTCCTGTGAATCAGCGCTTGTGATTTCTGCAGCACCTTTATAATCAATATCTTCTGCACTGCTCATTCCTGTACCACCGAAACCGCCAGGTGCATCACCAGGTGCTTCTCCGTCTGGTGCTTCAGCACTAGCTTCTGTTGTTACTTCCTCAGATGTATCGGATGTAGTCTGTCCACAAGCAGTTACTGAGACAGAAAGCATCATAGCAATTGATGCACAAGAAATTAATCTCATAACCTTTTGATTCTTCATTTTTTGATTTCCTCCTGTTTTGTAGGTTCAAAATAATATGTCGAGCCTAAAATATACAAAAAATATCATCAAATCGTGATGATTTGTTACGAATGAATACTATAATAGAAATATGAATGTCTTGTGATGGACAACGAAAAATGAAGTGATTTTTAGGTGGAATTATAGGGAGGATATAGTGAGAACACGAGAAGAGGCATTGAACTTTGGTTTGACATTTCCATATACATACCAGGAAGCGCCATTCCATGATCCCAACTGGCAGCTGATACGAGTTAAGCCTAGTAAGAAGGCTTTTTTGTGGTCATATGAGAAGGATGGGCAAATTTGTCTCAATCTGAAATGCGACCCGGAATGGCGTGATTTTTGGAGAAAGACTTATGAAGCCGTGCAACCCGGATATCATCAGAATAAAGAACATTGGAATACTGTGATTTTAGATGGCTCTATTCCGGAGGAAGATATTAAAAGAATGATAGCGGAAAGCTATGACCTTGTGACGGACTCGCCAACAAAACGTATATACGAAGCAGTAAAGAAAATTCCAAAGGGAAAGGTGGCAACCTATGGGCAGGTGGCGGAGCTGGCGGGAAATCCAAAGATGTGTCGCGCCGTGGGAAATGCCTTGCACAAAAATCCGGATTTTGAAAATGTACCTTGTTATAGAGTTGTAAATGCCAAGGGCGAGCTAGCTGGAGAATATGCCTTCGGAGGCGCGTGGGCCCAGAAAGAATTGCTAGAAGCAGACGGTATAGAAGTCGTTGATGGCAAAGTTGATTTATCGAAATATGCAATAGATGTTTCAATAATAATGGGGGAGAATGGAAACAAATTGTTCATTGTTTGTTAACGATTTGGACACAACTAGCTGGTATTATCCTCCGATGGAGGTAAGGAAAATGGATAGAATAGAATGTAGTAGAGAAGATTTATATGTAGCTGGTAGTCAATTTGCATTAATGCAGATGGCTATTATGGGTATTATGGATGCAAATCCTGATTATGATAACCCAGTTCCTGGTATGGTGGCAAAACTTTTTAATCAACTTTCAGATAAACAACAAGAGTTGGTTTATATTATGCTGGAAGAACAGGATAAGCTAATTGATGCGGAAATTATGAGACGTATATCAAAGCAGGGTTTTAAATTCAAATATGAGGCCTAGAATGTAGGCTATGGAAAGACAGCTTCGGCTGTCTTTTTTTTGATGAATCATAAGTTTACTTTTGTAAATTAGGTAATTAAAATTAGGTTATAAAAGAAAAAATATATCCATGAAATACGAATTAACTAGGGGAGGTTAATGGGAGTGAACAATAATTTTAAAACCGTAAATACGATAATCAATAATCGTAAGCAAGAAGCTGGAAACTTTACTTTTGAATATGATGAGCTTCAAGTTAGTACAATCAAGGATACAAGTAATAATTATTATATGAGAGTCTTGCACAAATCGTGTTCAGCTGAGAATAATGGGCGACCGGTTACTTGCATTCGGGATGATTGTTATCCGATTGATAAAAACACAAATGTTACGGTAGATAATTGGAAGAAAATCAGGTTCAATTGTATTGATAAAGAAATAACACTAGAATCAAGAAGCTATTCTGGGGTGTAAGATTCAAGTGTGCTGTTGGATTTAGAGGCTATCAACCGGATGTTTGGAAGAAATGGGAGTAATGTGCATTTTGCACTTTTTTGAATTTAAAGTGCAAAAAGTGCACTTGTAATTTGGTGAAAGTGCAGAAATTGCACTTCCTAACTGTTATAAAGTGCAAAATAGTGTTATAATCTTCATAGGAGGATTGGATTATGACAGATTCTTTAAAAGAGATTAGGCAATCAATTGGCTATACACAAAGTCAGGCGGCGGATTATTTAAAAGTTTCACTTCGATCATATAAATCATATGAAAATGAACCTAGCAAAGCTAATACAATTAAATATTTGTACTTTGTAGAAAATTTGAGCAAGCTCAATAATATAGATGAGACTCATGGAGTACTAAAGATGGATGATATTAAAGATAAGTGCGCTAAGGTTTTCAGCGATTATCAAATAGATTATTGTTATTTATTTGGCTCATATGCAAAAGGAAAAGCTAAAGAGGATAGTGATGTAGATTTACTTATTTCGTCTACTGTAAAGGGTCTTAAATTCTATGGTTTAGTAGAGAAGTTGAGCAATACACTAAAGAAAAAGATTGACTTATTGGATAGAGAGCAGCTAGTGGTCAATCCAGAATTGTTGGACGAAGTATTGAAGGATGGGATAAAGATATATGGATAATGTTAAATATGATTCTTATTATATTGAAAAAATAAAGACAGATTTGTTGTTTATAGATCGAAATATGATGGGAGTTACGAAACCTGAATTTGAGGAAAATGAAATTTTGCAAGACTCTATGATGTTTCGTTTAATTCAAATATCTGAAAATGCTAGAAAGCTTACTGAGGAATTTAGAAATTCTAAGTCGGATATTCCTTGGGGAGATATATTTGGTCTGAGAAATAAGATTGTTCATGATTATGGTCAGGTTGATCTGAAGATAGTGTATGAAACACTGATATATGACATTCCAGATGTTTATGAAATGCTAAAAGGTGTATAGGGTGAGGAATATAGCATGTATAAAATAGAAACATTCATACCGAAAGAATCACTGCAGAATCTTCGACAGGCTTTGCTTGAAGTAGATGCAGGTCATATAGGAAATTACCGTGGGTGTTTGTCATATTATCCAGTGACAGGCGTTTGGTTTTCTGATGAAGGTTCGAATCCTACAATTGGTCAACAGGGGCAATGGAGTGAGGAGCCTGAACTTAAAGTTGAGGTCAACGTGGAGGACGCTAACAAAGATATAACTGTTGAAGCTATCAGGCGGGTACATCCATATGAGGAGCCAGTGATAAATGTGATAAAACTTGAGGGAAACTAGGCATTATTTGATAGGGATAATGCGATTTTGAGAGAACTATATTCAATCATAATATGTTATACTTAAACTAACAGTTTTTTAGCGGAATACTGGGAGGAGACACACATGAGCGGCAAATTAGTAAGAGATAAAATCCCAGAAATAATTAAAGCAGATGGGAAAAATCCAATTACGAGAATTCTTTCTAATGAGGAGTATCTTGATGAATTGGACAAGAAGCTTGATGAAGAAGTTGCGGAGTATCAGGCTGATAAATCCATCGAGGAAATGGCGGATGTTTTAGAAGTTCTTTTTGCAATCTGTGAGGGACGTGGATACAGCATTGAGGAGTTGATGGCTGTAAAGCAGAAAAAGCAAGAGGAACGCGGGGGATTTAAAGGCCGCATTTTCTGGGAGGGTAATGTGTAATGGGGGTCGAGCTATCCATTGAGCCATTTGGCCGAAAGCTAGATGAAAACTACCATAATGGATTAGATATCGGGGGATTCTCACAGATGCTGAAGGATCCTTCTTATTGTTATAAATTCTATTGGCTTGAAGCAATCGTCAAGCTTATTTCCAGAGATGTTAAACAAACTACATTTAATGAAATCATAGATGAAATGATATGCAATGCGTGGTACACAGTGCTTGAGTTCCATGTTCATCTTAGTGGGATGATGCAAGGTGAAGCACGAGATGGATTAGAGCGAGCTGTTTTACGTTTGGAGGAGCTATCTAATTTACGCTCAGATGCAGACGCATTTCAAATTAAAAATGAGATTACAAAATTTGATTCTGACGAAAAGCTCAAGGATTTCAAAAATCAATTAACGAAGAATGTTCCGTATTATGCGTGTTCTCAATTTTTTGAAAACAATGGTTATAAGGTTGATGGAACGGTAGGAAGGTTTATCAAATATGCTGAACTAATAAACAATATTTCACCGTTGCCTTATATGCTGGGACAATCTACTGGACTTAATAGGGAAGTCTATTTTCATTTAAGTTGGATTCCAATGATAAAGGACAATGCTGTATCTATATTAGGTTGGATTCAATATGAGAAAGTAAAGTGGCTGCAGAGCATGAATCCAGAAGTTCCAAGTTTGGTATATAAGCTTGCACCTATGGATGAGAAGATGCGAAAACTCAATCATGTACGTGATTTATGGGAATGCATTCTTGAACAGCGACAAATATTAGATGTGTTTACAGATAATCCTATAGAATATCGTAAATACGATATTGACCATTTCATCCCTTGGTCTTTTGTGATGAATGATGAGCTTTGGAATCTGATGCCAATGGATTCTAGTTTGAACAGTTCAAAGAGCAACAAGCTTCCAAAGTGGGATACATATTTTGGAAAATATGCTCGCAATCAGTTCATTCTTTATGGAATGGTTAATGATGATAGCAAGCCTCAGATTCACAAAAGATTTGAATCTTGCTTTAAGGATAATTTGCATTCCATTTGGGGCGGAGAGCTGTATAAGAAGGGCAAGACTGAGGAAGAATTCTTTAATATGTTAAGGAAAAATATGGAGCCTGTATATGACAGTGCTATGAGGCAAGGGTATCAGGTGTGGTGAAATAATGTTTAAGGTAATCGAAGGCGATTTTAAGAATAATAAATATCCAGAGGATGAGTACTTAGATAACTGGCCGATGCTTTACATTCTAGAAAATGGTAAGCAAGCATATATAGGTGAGTCGACCCATGCAAAAACTAGGATGCTTCAGCATGCTACGAAAGAGGAAAAAAGAATATTTGATAAGGTTCATTTCATTTATTCAAAGCTCTTTAATCAGTCGGTTACGTTCGATTATGAATCCAAGCTTATTCAGTATATTGTTGCTGATGAATTGTTTGAAGTAAGAAACAAGAACGCAGGAATAGCTGATAAGCAATACTATAAAAAGGAAGAATATGATAAAGAGTTTGAAAAGCTTTGGCGAAAGCTACAAAAAGAGAAGCTTGTTAAACACTCTCTAGAGGAAATACAGAATTCTGACTTGTTCAAGTATTCTCCCTATAAAGAATTAAATGATAGTCAACGAACTGCCGTAGAAGATATCCTAAAGAAAGTACATGATGGTACTGCCAAAAGAATTGTAGTAAATGGAATGCCAGGTAGTGGTAAAACCATTGTCGCGGTATATCTCATGAAATATTTGGCAGATAGTCCTGAATATGAAGATAAGAAGATTGGATTTGTTGTACCGCAAGTTTCTTTGAGAAAAACCATGAAGCAAATCTTTAAATCAATATATGGTTTGTCACCAAGCCAGATATTATCTCCATCGGATGTTACTAAAAAGAAATATGACTTATTACTTGTGGATGAGGCTCACCGATTACATCAGTACAAGAATATATCTTATATGGGGACCTTCAAAAAGAATTGCGAGTCACTTGGATTAACAACAGACGCAGATGAATTAGATTGGATTATAAAACAATCAGATTGCACAGTGCTGTTTTATGATGCTTTACAAGTTGTAGGACCATCAGGAATTAATGTGGAACGTTTCGATGATAAGATGAATGCTCCTACCGCTAAACGATTGGTGTCATATTATACATTACTTACTCAGATGCGTGTTTTGGGCGGGAATGACTATATTGATTTTGTATCATCAATGCTTAAGGCAGAGTGCTCAGAAAAGTTTTCTTCAGACAAATATGATTTAAAGATATACACTGACTTTTCAAGATTTGAAAAAGACATGTATGCTAAAGAAGATGAGGCTGGGCTTACAAGAATGATTGCAGGATACGCATGGCCTTGGATTAGCAAGAAGGACAATACATTAAAAGATATTGTAATACAGGATGTAGCCAGAATGTGGAATCACTGTACAGAAGGCTGGGTTCATACTGATGAAGCTATAGATGAGGTGGGCTGCATTCATTCTATCCAAGGGTATGATTTGAACTATGCCTTTGTAATTCTTGGAGATGATATAGGACTAGACAAAAAGACAGGCAAAATAAAAGTATATCCAGAAAACTACTATGACATGAATGGAAAGAGGACTGCCTCAGAAGAGGAGTTACTTGAATACATACGACACATATATTACGTTTTGCTTACAAGAGGAATAAAAGGAACATATCTTTATATTTGTAATGATGATCTTCGTGAGTATCTTTCAAAATATATAGATGTTGTTAATTAAGGAGAATAATCAATGAGACAAGAAACAATCGACAGAATTAGAAAATTTACAGAAGACCGTGACTGGGACCAGTTTCATGCGCCAGTACATCTTGCAAAATCTATAGTTATAGAAGCTGCCGAGTTGCTTGAATGTTTCCAGTGGGACAATGATAATTTTGATGAGGAACATGTTAAGGAAGAACTTGCAGATGTAATGGTGTACTGCCAGAATTTGGCAGATAAGCTTGGGGTTGATCCAGATGAGATTATCAATAAAAAGATGGACCAAAATGAGGCAAAGTATCCAGTTGAGAAAGCTAAGGGGAAGGCTGATAAGTATGATCAGTTGTAAGAGAGTTTATAATTGTGGAGAATAATATGGTGGAAATTGATTCTTTAAAACGAGGTCTCGAGACAGCCTATATCAATGGCTCTGTCGCATCTGAAATCAAATACAGACCACAGTTTGTTTCTAATAATTACAAAGAAGGAAAGAAAGTCCTCTCATCTATTGAAGATGAGCTTTTGAGATGTGACCAATTTCAAATCAGCGTTGCATTTATTACTGAGTCAGGGCTTACTCCATTATTACAGACACTTCAGGAATTGGAACGAAAAGGTATCCCTGGAGAAATTCTTACTACAAATTACTTGAATTTTAGTGACCCGAAAGCTCTCAAGAAGCTCAATGAGTTAAAAAATATTAAGCTAAAGATGTACGATGTGGATGCTGCAAAAGAAGGTTTTCACACAAAAGGGTATATCTTTAGAAAGGATGAGATCTATAGAATAATCATTGGTAGCTCAAATATCACCAGTGCTGCACTAACTCATAACAAGGAGTGGAATACTAAAATCGTTTCTACTACAGAGGGAGAGGAAGCAGTTGAAATTCTTAATGAATATAACGAGTTGTGGAATTCTAAATACGCTTTGGATTTCGAAGAGTTTTATGAGAATTATAAGACTAAATATGAAATCATTAAGAAACAGCGTACAGCAGCAAAACAGGATGATACTGTTGAATTTGAGAAGTATAATTTACAACCTAACAGCATGCAGGTTGGTTTTATTACAAATCTGAAAAAGATTGTAGATGCAGGTGAGAATCGAGCTCTGCTTATTTCTGCCACTGGTACAGGAAAGACTTATGCGTCTGCTTTTGCCATGCGTGAACTTGATTTTAAACGAGTTCTATTTTTGGTTCACAGAGGACAATTGGCAAGACAGACTAAGAAATCTTACGAGCGTGTCTTTGACAAGAAGATTAGCATGGGATTAGTAGGTGCAGGCAATGATGAATATGATAAAGACTATATCTTTGCGACTGTACAGACTTTAAGTCGTGATGAGCATCTGTGTAAGTTTGAGCCAGAGCACTTTGACTGCATCGTTTTGGATGAAGCACACCATGTTCCTGCAGATACATATCAGAAAATAATGAATCACTTCAAGCCAAAGCTTTGGTTAGGAATGACTGCTACTCCTGATAAAAGAGATGATAATGTTGAAGGTAGAAATGTTTATGAGATTTTTAATCATCAAATAGCATATGAGATTAGATTGCAGCAGGCTATGGAAGAAGACTTATTATGTCCATTTCATTATTTTGGAATTAATGATCTCTCAATAGACTCAGATGAGGTGAACGATAAGATTGATTTCTCAATGCTTACTTCAGATGAAAGAGTTAAGCATATTGTTGAACAAGCAACTTATTTTGGTTACAGCGGTGAGCGTGTAAAGGGACTTATTTTCTGTAGCAGTATAAAAGAGTCAGAGGCACTTTCTGAAAAATTTAATCAGTCGATTAATCCTGACACTGGAAAGAATTATAGAACAATAGCATTGAATGGAGATGCCAACGAGTCACAGAGAGCCGAGGCCTTTGAAAGACTAGCAATGGATGAGACGGAAGATGGAGTGGAACCACTAGACTATATTTTCTCTGTTGAAATCCTCAACGAAGGTGTTGATATTGTAGAGGTTAATCAGGTCATTATGCTTCGCCCAACTCAGTCACCAATTGTGTTTATTCAGCAATTAGGTAGAGGACTTAGAAAAGCAGAAGGTAAAGAGTTCGTTGTAATTCTTGATTTTATTGGAAACTACAATAATAACTTTATGATTCCTATAGCACTTTCTGGAGATAGGACATATAACCCCGATACAATTAGAAAATATGTAATAAGTGGTAGTAACACTATTCCAGGTGAATCTACGGTGCATTTTGACGAGATATCTAAGCAAAAAATTTTCTCATCAATTGATAGAATACGTGGAATGAAGTCTATCATTAAAGAGAGTTATATTTCATTGAAGAATAAGTTGGGACGAGTCCCATATTTACTAGATTTTTATAATAATGGAGAAGTTGATCCTCTTCTAATAATAAAGGAATACAAGTCATTCCAATGCTTTCTTGAAAGTGTTGAAAAGGAACAATATATCAATGTTTTGAATGAAGAAGAAAAAGTTTTAATTGAGTATTTGTCAAAGACGATAATCAGTGGAACTAGACCTCATGAACTGACAATATTAAGAAACCTCTTAGATAATGAGGAAGTTAGTATTGATTACATAATTAGGGAAATTGAAGAAAAATATAACACTAGAGTTAATAGAAAGACTATAGATAATTCAGTTGAAGTTCTTCAAGGAAAGTTTGTAAAGGATGAAAATGAGTTTCAAAAATATAGGAGCATAGGTGTGGTTGATTCTGGTGATGGTGGCAAACTAAGACGCTTGGCTTCCTATGCCTATAAATTGCAGCATGCAGAGTTTATAAATCAGGTTAGCGATATTATTGATGTTGGTTTAGCTCGTTATGTGGATAAGTATAGCAGCCATCATATAAGTTTTAAATCACCGTTTGTATTATACGAGAAGTATACAAGAAGAGATGTGTGTTTGCTAATGAATTGCGGCAAGGATTTATCCTCTACAATGTATGGAATGAAAAGGATAGATGAAGATGTCTTTATATTTGTAACATATCATAAGGAACAAGCGGAAGATGAGAAAAACTATGTAGAGGGGAAACCTGATTATGCAGATGCATTTGAGGATAGTTTGTTTTTTAGATGGGATTCACAAATTGGACGAGGTATTAACAGCGGATATGCAATAGATGTATTAACGGCCACACGGAAGCATTTAATGATAAAGAAGAGTGATAGTGAATCAAATTTTTATTACATGGGTGAATTTGATGTTGTAGAAGCAAAGCCAGCTAAGAAAGAAGATAATAATGGTAAAGAAAGAGATATTACAAAATTTATATTTAAGATGAAGAATCCTGTAAGAGAGGATTTATTAAAATACCTTGAAAGTACTATAATGGAAGACACTAGAAAGCGAGCTTAAGTTATTCTTGCTTTTTATTGATTGGTAAGGAGGAATAATTATTATGAAAATAGTTAAGGTTGTTGCTGCTGTTATTTGTGATTCTATAGCAGAGAAGAATAAAATCTTTGCTACAGCACGAGGCTATGGAGACCTTAAAGGCGGTTGGGAATTTCCAGGAGGAAAGGTAGAAGAAGGCGAAACACCTCAACAAGCACTCGTAAGAGAGATTCAGGAGGAACTTGATACACTTATAGAAGTGGGGCCGTTCATTGATACGATTGAATATGATTACCCAACATTTCATCTATCAATGGATTGTTTCTACTGTGAGGTTATGGAAGGCCATTTGGAATTGAAGGAAGCTGAAGCCGCGAAGTGGCTGACTAGGGACAACATTGATGATGTTGCATGGTTGCCAGCGGATATTACGCTTATTGATAAGATTAAGGCAGATATGCAAAAAATGTGAGTTAATAAAATAGATGTCTTTTTTTAGGTGGCCATTTTATAAGTGGCGCGCGTAGCGGAACTCTTGTAGTTCAGCTTTTTTTCTGTCCAATAAAAAGTCACATTTGCCTGATACTATATACTCAATTAAAAGAACACGTCTTTAGAATTATTTCATGGAGGTACTATTATGTGGGATGATTCAGGATTTGGAAGTGGATTTGGTGGAGATTCATTCTTCGACACAAATCATGATGGTCATATAGATGCATTTGAAGCAGATCATGCGGAGTGTTTTCTTCATGACTGTGATAATTATGACCAGATTGATTATCACGGTGGCGGTTATTCTCATCAGAGTCCAAGAACTAAAGGTAAGCTAACGTTTAACGAGAGCGGCTTAAAAGCGGCTGGATGCGCTTATCTAAAATGGCTGCTAATTATTTTTATACTTCAACTGTTAGCGTATCTATTTTTGGGAGTTTATTAGTTTGTGTGTTTTGATTGGAGAGTTTGATGAGATATAGGGTTAGACAAACAGAAACAGTAGAGTACATTTTGGAAGCAGCCAACGAGGAAGAAGCATGGGACTTTGTTAATGTATATACCACTAGAGAGTTGCGAGCAGTTAAGCCAGACATAAAGACTATTTATTCGGATGCTATTGTAGAGAAGACTGTGATGCCTGCAGATTTTAATGCTAATGATGAAATAGAAATGATTCCTGATGATTGGCCAGGTTAATGATATGGATATATTAAGAATAGTTAAAAGCCCGTTCAAATCAAATAGTCCTTTGATGAAAAACAAAGGTATTATAGTTGCTGGCATTGTCGTTATTGCAATTCTTTCTGCCATTGTAGCTTACCAATATCCATATTTATCATATGAAAAATCATTGGAAAAATTGGAAAGTGAGATTGGAGAAATCAGCTGCAAAAAGTATGCATCCTCAAACGATTGGATTTACGATCTTTATATACATAATGTTGATTATAATTGTGACGCTTTTACAGTTAGCTTTAATCAAGGAAAGACTCTTGCCCAGGAGAATGAATTGAGCATCCATGGAATGTACGACAATGGTTTTGAAGACTGGTCCGATAAGGCAAAAGCATCTGCAATGTGCACTGTCTTATCAAAAATTAGTAGAGAGGCAGAGGATATTTATCTTGATAGCAGGTATTATGACAAATTCGGAGAACGGCTTGATGATGGTGAAACTGTTTCATATCGCAACAATGTCACTATAGAGGGATTCACGACCACATACTGGCTTGATCTTAGTATTTTAGATACAATTTTTATCCTACAACTGGATAGAGATGGCAACGGAACTTTCGTTTCGAAAGAATATAAAAACGATAAGGAGTACTATTACAAGTATGACTTGACCTACGTAGGTGGCAAGCTGGAGACTTTTCAGCTTATTAGCTACTCTACACCAAGGGAAATTGGCTATTACGATAAAACAACTGGCGAGATGGTGGTTTACTCCAAAGGTGGTTCATCCTCAAATAGCAATTCAAATTCATCAAATAGTTCTAATAGTTCTTCCGGTAGCCATGGTAGAACGGATTATTATAACAGTGGACGCTATAATGATGCCGATAGTTTTGCGGATGATTACTATGAGGAATTCTATGATTATGAGGATTACGAAGATGACGACGACGCCTATGATGGCGCAGTAGATTATTGGAATGAATGGAATGACGATTAGAAGAGGTAGGAAGACAAGGCAATTTCAACAGCTTTTTGGGGATTCCTCTCACGTAAATTACACTGTAATTATAAATGTGATGGCTGCGGTAGGATGTGGGATTAAGTTACTATTCACAGTCAAATAAGGATATTAAATGAAGCTCACTTTTTTATGGAAGGATTCTAGAAAGTATGTTGGTTTTCGTACTACTTGTATAAATAGACATATATTGATAATATGAGGATATACTTATGCGGTTTGGTACGAGGGAGGTGCGCTATGAAGAAAGGTCCATATGTTGAAGGAATACTGGGGATTATGTTTCTACTAACATCACTTATTATGGGGTACAAATATGTAGGTGGTTATTTTGTTAATTTTATTGATTATCCATCCTTGATTCTGCTTTGTTTTCTACTACTTATTTCTTTATATGCTGGAAACCAATTACGCTACTTTGCACAGGCAATAAAGAATGCCTTTATTAAATCGTCAAAGGAAATCAGTAAATCTGACATAAAAAGGATGGAATATTCTATAGATTATGCTATAAAGGTTTTGACGTTCGGAGGAATGTTTTTTGCTGTAATTTATCTATTTACCTTTTTTCAAAATTTGCCGGCTTCAGCTGATTATGAGATAGTGTTGATTAATGTTGCTATTGCATTTCTTTCTGTTTTTTGGTCATTATTCTTTAGTCTGTTTTTAGTACAGATAAAGGGGCGAATACATAATTTAAGCAATCATTTAGGGTGAAAGGATTCCCTGAAGTAAGCCTCTATAATGCAGTTACAATCAGTTCAATCATATAACTTTGTCCAATAACTTACCCTTCTGTGATATACTAAGCTTAGTTTAGTTCGTATATACGGAGGGGTTATTTTATGCCAAAAGGGTCTAATCAAAAATTAAAGTTAAGTTATCTCTGTAAAATTATGCAGGAGAAGACTGATGATGAGCACAGCCTTACTCTACAACAGATAATGCATGAGCTTGTAGAAGAGGGAATTACTGCAGAACGAAAGAGTCTTTATGATGACTTTGCTGTCATGAATGACAAGCTTGAAATTTAAGTTATCAAAGAGCAAATAGGCAGAGAAACTTTATTGATAGATTCGGAAAAGACGTGACTATATGACCTGCAGAAAATGGTAGAAGTTTTGTTGCGGTTGATGTAGCTGTTTCTCAGCAGTTTTTTGGCTGGGTATTTGGACTTGGAGCTGATGTGAAGATTACAAGTCCAGAGGACGTAGTAGCTGATTATAAGAAACAGATTGAAGAACAGTTAAAGGGTTTTGCGGAGAATAGATATATGTATCCAACTAGAAATGAGGCAATGAGACTTCTTGAAGAAGCAGAAAAAATGAATCCAGGTCCTTGGGGAGATCATAGTAGAACTGTAGCTCACTGCGCTGAATGTATTGCTGCAAAAAGTGGGCTGGATGTAGACAAAGCTTATGTTGTGGGCTTACTTCACGATATTGGTCGCAGATTTGGAAAACGTCATCTTGGACATGTTTCTGATGGATATTCTTATATGATGTCATTAGGCTATGATGAACCAGCCAGAGTTTGTCTTACACATTCATTCAATGGCAAAAGCATTGATGGTTATGTTGGCAACTTTGATACAACGGATGAAGAGACCGAATTAATAAAAACAGAATTGGCCAAGCTAGAACTTGATGAATATGATAAGTTAATTCAACTTTGTGATTCCATCGGTGGAGCTGAAGGTGTTATGGATATCATAGATAGAATGTCTGATGTCAAAAGAAGATACGGTTACTATGATCCTGAAAAATGGGATACTAATTTGGCGCTAAAAGATTATTTTGAGCAGAAGATGGGTGAAGATATCTATATTGTGGTTGATAAAGATAACTACAAACCTAGTAAATAACTTGAATAGTAGGGGGATTTTGCTATGGAAAGAGAATTTCTAGAGGAAAGACAATTCACAAAGCTCTTAGCTGGAAAGACATATAAGATTTTCTTTGAAGGAAAAGACTGTGTCATTGCTGAAACAGAGCTTGGGGATGTTGTCATAGCTTTTAGTG
>JAEEGH010012870.1_pt1 | contig 18681 bp, 16 predicted proteins | sample 9134181 | NCBI WGS metagenome assembly JAEEGH01 (sample SAMN16246544, study PRJNA631951) | gut metagenome | biome: gut microbiome; feature: rumen; material: DP-attached | host: Bos | place: Iran: Karaj | collected 2018-10 | reverse complement strand
ATCTCGACATCGATGGTGAGGCTCACAAGGCTGTTATCAAGGAGTTGCAGTTCCACCCCACAACCGATGCTCTGCTGCACGCTGACTTCTATGAGGTGAACGAGACCAAGCCCATCACCATTGGCATCCCCGTTAAGCTCAACGGTCTGGCACAGGGTGTACGCGACGGTGGTAAGCTCAACCTTTCCATCCGTAAGATCAATGTCACCGCGCCCTACAAGCAGATTCCTGAGGTGCTCAACATCGACGTCACCAATCTGCAGTTGGGTAAGGCTATCAAGGTTGGCTCTCTGAGCTTCGAGGGTCTTGAGATCGCAACTTCTCCTGAGGTTGTTGTCTGCTCTGTGAAGGCTACACGTGCTTCTCGCTCTGCTGCTGCCGCTGCTGAGGCTGAGGCATAGTCTGAATTGACAATTGATAATCGACAATTGACAATTGTCTGATGGACAAGTTCCTGATTGTTGGTCTCGGGAATATTGGCGATGAGTATGCCATGACCCGCCACAATACTGGTTTCATGGTATTGGACGCTTTTGCGAAGGCGTCCAATATTTCATTTGAGGACAAACGCTATGGTTTTGTGGCGGAGACCTCGCTGAAAGGGCGAAAGGTGCTGCTGCTCAAACCCTCGACGTTTATGAACCTCAGTGGTAATGCCGTGCGCTATTGGCTCAACCACGAGAACATCGACCAGAGCCGTCTGCTCGTTATCAGCGACGAGGTGGCCCTACCGTTGGGTGATTTCCGTCTGAAGGCGGGAGGCTCCAACGGCGGTCATAATGGTCTGGGACATATCCAGCAGTTGATTGGACAGAACTATGCCCGTCTGCGTATGGGCATTGGCAATGATTTTCCCCGTGGCATGCAGGTCGACTGGGTGCTCGGGCGCTATAGCGAAGAGGAACTACAGGCACTCCAACCCAGCATCGACATCGCTGTCGACATCATCAAGAGCTTTGTACTCGCAGGTATCGACATCACGATGAACCAGTATAACAAGCTGGGGAAAGGAGTCAGGAGACAGGAGTCAGGAGAGAAGGAGAAAGATGGAGGAAGTAGCGAGGATTGACAAATGGCTCTGGGCAGCGCGAATCTTCAAGACGCGCTCCATTGCTGCCGATGCCTGCAAGAATGGTCGTGTGACGATTTGCGGCATGGGTGTCAAACCATCTCGTATGGTGAAGGCCGGTGAGGTGGTGGCTGTGAAGAAGCCGCCGGTGACCTACTCCTTCAAGATCCTCAAGACCATAGAACAACGGGTGGGGGCGAAGCTGCTGCCTGAGATCTACGAGAATGTAACCACGCCTGATCAGTATGAACTGCTGGAGATGAACCGTATCAGCGGTTTTGTTGATCGTGCCAGGGGAACGGGACGTCCTACGAAAAAGGACCGTCGTCAGATGGATGAGTTTCTTAATATGGAAGAGATATGACGCTATTGAATATATTCTTTATTATAATAGGTGTGGCCCTTATTATCTGGGGTGCCGACCGTTTGACGGATGGCGCTGCATCGCTGGCCCGTGGCCTGCGTGTGCCTGAGATTGTGATTGGTCTGACCATCCTGGCAGCAGGCACCTCGGCACCGGAACTTTTTGTCAGTATGGTGTCGGCCTTGAAAGGCACTTCCGACCTGGCTGTGGGTAATGTGATAGGTTCTAATATCTTCAATGCCATGCTGATAGTGGGCTGTTCTGCTGTCGTCGCCCCGATGACTATCAGCCACTCCACCGTGAGAAAGGATATCCCCTTTGCCCTGATCGCATCGGCCCTGATGTTCCTGCTCTGCTTCGACGATATGGACTCGCCTCACCTCTGGGGTAATGAAATCAGCCGTTCCGACGGTATGATTCTCCTGGTGGTCTTCGGTGCCTTTATGATTTATACCTTCAATAAGGCGCGTAAGGATGGCATGATGCCTGAGGACGATGATAATGACGACGACGAGGAGAAACCGAAGGTGAACAAGAAGGAGGTTTGGAAAAACGTGTTTTGGATGGTGGTAGGTCTGGCCTGTCTCATCTATGGCAGTAACCTCTTTGTCGATGCCGCCAGTTATGTGGCCTATCGCTTTGGCGTACGCCAGAGTGTGGTGGGTCTGACAATCGTGGCGGGTGGTACGTCGCTGCCGGAACTGGCTACCAGCGTGGTGGCTGCACGTAAGGGACAGTCGGCATTGGCCATCGGTAATGCCATCGGCTCGAATGTGTTCAACATTCTGCTCATCTTGGGTACGACAGCTGTCATTTGTCCTATGCGTATTATGGGTATCAATATCATCGACCTCTCGATGATGATTGTCAGCATGGGTCTGCTCTGGCTCTTCGCCTATACCAAGTATACGGTGTCGCGCCGTGAGGGCTTCCTGCTCATAGGAGGGTTCTTGGCTTACATGGGCTGGCTCTTCTATCTTTTATAGTATGAACACAGGGGTACTTGCGAACGTCTGTAAAGACCGACCCCCTTTAACAAAACAAGATTTATGCAACAGAAAAAAGATCAACGTATTAGTGTGCTGTTCATGTTTTACGGCATACTGTTCTGCGTCTGCCTGATAACGGCAAACGTACTCGAGACAAAACAGATTTCATTGGGTCCTGCTAACATGACGGCGGGTCTGATTGTGTTTCCCGTGAGCTATATCATCAATGATGTGGTGTGCGAGGTGTGGGGTTATGGACGTACGCGTCTGCTCATCTGGCTGGGCTTTGCCATGAACTTCCTCTTCGTGATCTTCGGTGCCATCGCCGACTGGATTCCCGGGGCTCCTTACTGGCATGGTCAGGAGGGCTTCCATCAGATCTTCGGCCTGGCTCCGCGTATCGCTGGCGCCTCTTTCCTGGCATTCGTCTGCGGATCGTTTATGAATGCCTATGTGATGAGTCGTATGAAACTGTCGTCGGCTGGTAAGAACTTCTCTTCACGTGCCGTTCTCAGTACTGTCTTCGGTGAGTTGACCGATTCCATCATCTTCTTCCCCCTCGCCCTAGGTGGCGTGATTCCCTGGGAGGAGATGCCTTCACTCATCATCACACAGGTGACGCTGAAGACACTCTATGAGATCCTCGTCCTGCCTGTGACCATCCGTGTGGTTAAATTCACCAAGGCTCACGACCAGGAGGATGTGTTTGACAATAACATTACCTATAACATTTTTAAATTAAAAGACCTATGAGTACAAGAGAAACGGAGGGCTTGCAGGCCCTTGGCAAGAAGACGGAATACAAGTCGGACTATGCACCCGAAGTGCTGGAGACTTTCGAGAACAAACATCCGGAGAACGATTATTGGGTACAGTTTAATTGTCCCGAGTTCACCTCACTTTGTCCTATCACAGGTCAGCCAGATTTCGCGGAGATCAAGATCGCCTATATCCCTGGTCAGCGGATGGTGGAGAGCAAGAGTCTGAAACTTTATCTCTTCTCATTCCGTAACCATGGCGATTTCCATGAGGACTGCGTGAATAAGATAATGAAAGACCTGGTGAAACTGATGGATCCCAAGTATATCGAGGTGTTAGGTCTCTTTACACCGCGTGGAGGCATCTCCATCTATCCCTATGCCAACTACGGACGTCCCGGCACCAAATATGCCGAGATGGCAGAACAGCGGCTTCTCTCGCGTCAGTTGGATCTGCGATAATAACCGCGCTCCTGGTCTGCAAAACGCAGTTGGAGGGTGTCGCGGCGCATGAAGATAATATCCGCTGTATCCGTACTGATGATCTGCTGATGACCTAAGGTGTCGCGACGGGTCTCACTCAGGAGCAGATGCCCATTATAGACATGCCATTGGCGATAACGCTTTAAGACAGGATATTCCACGGGGCCGGGCTGACGCTCGGCTTCGTTGCGTTGTATACCGATAGGACGGACCGTATTGTCACGACGCAGTTCAAAGCCGTATTCCCTGGGCGTGAACCATTTCTTGCGCAGGGAATCGGGGAAATCGGGGGGCAGTTGTACGGCACTATCAGCCGCAGCACCGGCTCTGCGACGCAGATGGGGCATGACCTGATAACACCATTCTCCTTTCAGACGGTCGATGTTGATGACGATATCTGCCGCAGACTTCCTCTCCGGATTCATCTTGATGGCCACCTCGTCGCCAATATCAGGACGTCCGAAGACACGACGGTTGATACGGGCCTCCAAAATGTCGATGGTGTCGGGATCACTCTCCACGGATTTCAGAATGACGAGGATGGAGTCGTTCGACCCCTCACAGGCGAGACCATAGATGGTGGAGTCACCCTCCAATTGTCTGACTACGGGTTCCTGACTCAGACTGTCGCCAGATGTCTGATCGCCTTCGTTTTTGTTGCCGGAATTGCTACAGGCTCCGAACAACAAAACGAGTGAAAAGAGGATAAAAAATGTTCGTTTCATGCCTTTTTATCTGTTTTACGCGACAAAGATAGTCAAAATATCAAAAAAAGTAGGCTTAAGATGCATAATTTTGAAATATTTTATCTATTTTTGTACCCTATAAGTATACAACTAACGGAAATATGAAGAAAAGAATCCAGTTTAGTCTCGTTTATCGCGACATGTGGCAGAGCTCAGGTAAGTTCCAGCCACGCAAGGATCAGTTGGAGCGTATCGCCCCCGTGATTATTGATATGGGCTGTTTCAGCCGTGTGGAAACCAATGGTGGCGCCTTCGAGCAGGTGAACCTGATGGCAGGTGAGAATCCCAATGCTGCCGTGAGGGCTTTCTGTAAGCCTTTCAATGAGGTGGGCATCAAGACACACATGCTCGATCGTGGTCTGAATGCATTGCGTATGTATCCTGTGCCCGACGATGTGCGTGCCCTGATGTATAAGGTGAAGCATGTCCAGGGCGTGGACATCCCCCGTATCTTCTGCGGTCTGAACGACACTCGTAACATCATCCCCAGCATCAAGTGGGCCAAGGAGGCTGGCATGACGCCACAGGCCACCCTGTGTATCACCACCTCTCCCGTGCATACGGTGGAGTATTATTCCAAGATTGCTGATGAGGTGATTGCCGCAGGTGCTGAGGAGATCTGTCTGAAGGATATGGCTGGTATCGGACAGCCAGCTATGCTGGGTGCCCTTACGAAGGCCATCAAGACCAAGCACCCCGATATCATCATCCAGTATCACGGTCACTCAGGACCGGGTCTCTCGATGGCTTCTATCCTCGAGGTATGTAATAATGGTGCGGATATCATTGATACAGCCATCGAACCGCTGTCATGGGGTAAGGTGCATCCGGACATCATCTCCGTACAGTCGATGTTGAAGAATGAGGGCTTCGAGGTGGCAGAACTCAATATGAATGCCTACATGCAGGCACGTACCCTGACACAGGAGTTCATCGACGACTGGCTCGGCTATTTCATCAATCCTGCCAATAAGCACATGTCATCTCTGCTCTTAGGAAGTGGTCTGCCCGGTGGTATGATGGGCTCGATGATGGCTGACCTGGGTCCCATCCAGTCGATGATCAACAAGTTGCGTGAGAAGAAGGGTGAGGCAGCACTCACCATGGATGACATGCTGGTGAAACTCTTCAACGAGGTAGAATATGTATGGCCGAAGGTGGGTTATCCCCCATTGGTAACACCGTTCTCGCAGTATACCAAGAATATCGCCCTGATGAACCTCCTCACCATGGAGCAGGGCAAGGGCCGCTATGTGATGATGGACGATGCCATCTGGGGTATGATCCTCGGTAAGAGTGGTAAGGTGCCTGGTGAGATTGCACCCGAGCTCATCGAACTGGCTAAGACCCAGAAGCGTGAGTTTACCGATGCCGATCCTCATACACTCATTCCTAATGCCCTCGAGGGCTTCAAGAAGGAGATGGATGAGAATGGCTGGGACTACGGACAGGATGATGAGGAACTCTTCGAGCTGGCTATGCATCCGGAGCAGTACCGTCCGTTCCGCAGCGGTCAGGCCAAGAAACAGCTGTTGGCTGATATCCAGAAGGCGAAGGATGCCCGTCTGGGTGGTGGCAAGAAGATTCCGCAGGAGGAGATCGATGCCTTGAAGCATGCCAAGGCAGATGCCGTCAGGGTGCCTGTAGCAGGACAACTGCTCTGGGGCTTCGGTGGCGAAGGTGTGATGGCACCTTGCGTGGAGCCGTTTATCGGACAGAAATACAAGGAGGGTGACACCTTCTGTTATCTGCAGACGAAGTGGGGTGAGATCATTGAGATTCCTGCTGCCCTTGGTGGTAAGCTGGTGGATGTCAGCGTGAAACCTGGACAGAACGTCCGTCAGAACGATGTCATTGCTTGGATTGAACGCGAAGCCTAATGGATTATCAGGCGATTATCGATAAGTATTATCCGTCGGAGAATGAACTCCGACGGATATTGCTAATTCACTCTCGGCAGGTAGCGGATCGTTGTTTGAAGATAGCGAAACAGCATCCTGAGTTAAAGTTGGATAAAGAGTTCTTAGAGGAGGCTGCGATGCTTCACGACATCGGTATTTTCCGTTGTGACGCCCCCAGCATCCAATGTTTTGGCAGCGAACCTTACATCTGTCATGGTGTCATCGGTGGACAGATCCTGCGTGAGGAAGGCTGGCCGCGTGCAGCTATGGTCTGTGAACGCCATACAGGCACGGGTCTGAGCCGTGAACAGATAGAGACGCAGCATTTGCCCTTACCGCCAGACGGCATTTATGAGCCCCAGGCCCTCGAAGAACAGGTGGTGTGTTATGCCGATAAGTTCTATTCCAAGACCCATCTGGAACGGGAACGCTCCGTCATCGAGGCTGCCCAAAGTCTGGAGAAATTCGGTGAAAAGGGCGTGAAACGCTTCCTGGAATGGGCTCAGATGTTTGAGTGAATAGTAAAAAAAACACAATTTCACTAAACTAATCACTATTCACTATTCACTATTCACTTTTTTGTTGTACCTTTGCACGCGTGAAACAGAAAACGGTCGTCATATCGATCCTTTCAGCTTTCATGCTGATGATAGCTTGTACACCGTCTTCGCTTCGTATGGGCAAGGCTCCAGAGGAAGAGAAGACGGCTGATGTCGTCTCTATACCCCAGATATCCGTACCCGATCTGCCCGTGGAATCGGTATCGCTGCCAGCCCTGATCGACAGCATTGCGAGTCATCAGGATGTGGATAGTCTGGTAGCCGAGGTCAAGGACTCTTTAGAGGCACATCCGGAGATTGCTGCCATGGCTGACTCCTTGGCAGACAGCATCGACGACGCTCCTGTAGACACGATGATTCCTGCCAACCAGGCGTCTGCCATCAAGACCAAGCGCGACACCACGCAGATGGACTCTCTCGAACTGGCCATCTATAAATATAACAAGGTAATCGACGACTCCTTAGCACGTGATAGTATCAACAAAAGTCGTAAGAACGGTATCGACTCCCCCGTGGAATATTCTGCCGACGACTCCCTCGTCTATGAGGCAGGCACGTCGCGCGCCTTCCTTTTTGGTAGCTCGAAGGTAAAATACCAGAACATGGACCTTGCCAGTGAGAATATCAGCATGAGCCTCGACAGCAACCTGGTCTATGCCTCTGGAAAAATGGACTCCACGTCTCATCAGATGGTGGGAACGCCTGTGTTTAAGATGGGTAGCGACCAGTATGAGCAGACTGAGATGATGTTCAACTTCAAGACCAAGAAAGGCTTCATCACTGATGTCTACACCCAGCAGGAAGACGGTTTCCTGACCAGTGAGCACTCCAAGCGAGGTGCCGATGGTGAGATGTTCCTCGAACATGGTCGTTATACCACTTGCGACGATCCCCATCCCGACTTTTATATCGCCATGTCGCGTGCCAAGGTTCGCCCCGGTAAGGATGTGGTCTTCGGACCAGCTTATCTCGTGGTGGCCGATGTGCCGTTGCCATTGGCAATTCCCTACGGTTTCTTCCCCTTCACCAAGAACTATAGCAGCGGTCTGATCATGCCTACCTATGGCGATGAGACCAGTCGTGGCTTCTACTTGCGCGATGGTGGTTATTACTTTGCCATCTCCGATAAGATGGACCTGAAACTGTTGGGTGAGATTTATACCAAGGGCTCGTGGGGCTTGTCGGCAACCTCCAACTACATCAAGCGTTACCGCCACCGTGGTTCCTTCCTGTTCAGCTATCAGAACACAAAGGACGGAGAGAAGAATATGCCCGACTATCAGGAGACTACCAGTTTCAAGCTGCAGTGGAGTCATAATCAGGATGCCAAGGCTAATCCCTTCCGCACTTTCAAGGCCAGTGTGAACTACGCCTCTACGAGTTATGAGCGTAGCAACCTTTCTTCGATGTATAATCCTCAGGCCCTGACGCAGTCGCAGCGTATGTCGTCCATCTCGATGGATAATAAGTTCTCGAGCATTGGCATGTCGCTCAGCACGTCGATCAGTGCCAACCAGAACATGCGTGACTCTACGGTGGATCTGACGTTGCCTGAAATGAATATCAATATCGCCAACTTCTTCCCTTTCAAGCGAAAGAAAGTGGTGGGCGATGAGCGCTGGTATGAGAAGATCTCCATGCGTTATACGGGTAATCTGTCGAATAAGGCCGTCAAGGTAAAGGAAGACAAACTGATGCATACCAGCTTAGCGAAAGACTGGCAGAACGGTATGTCGCACTCTATTCCCATTTCTGCCAGCTTCACAGCCTTTAATTACCTCACAGTCAGCCCCTCTGTCAATTTCAATGGCTATACTGTCTTCAAGAAATTCGAGAAATCGTGGGATGAGGAGAATCAGAAAGAGCTGACCGATACCGTGACGGGCTTCTATAATTACTACCAGTATAATGTGAGTCTTCAGGCCAATACCAAGCTTTACGGTTTCTATACGCCCAGTCGTAAGATCTTTGGCGACAAGATTCAGGCCATCCGTCACGTCTTCTCGCCACAAGTGTCATTCACCTATACCCCTGATTTCAGTGCTGGCCTTTATGGATTCTATAAGCGATATAAAAAGATTGATAAGGAAGGCAACGAGTCGGAAGTAGAGTATTCTCCCTATTCCGGAGGAATGTTCTCGGCTCCCAGCAACAGGATGTCGGGTAGTATGTCTGTTACCTTAGGCAATAACTTAGAGATGAAGCTCAAGAACAAGGACGACTCCGTCCGCTTAGTTTCCCTGATCGACGACCTGACACTCCGCATGTCCTACGACTTTGCTGCCAAGGAGAATCCCTTGAGTGACCTCGACATGAATATCCGTATCAAACTCTCAAAGAGCTATACCTTTAGTACCAGTGCCCGTTTCTCCTCTTATGTGTATGAGGCCGACAGTGTTGGGGCAAGCCCAAGGAAGAGTGCGCATACCACCTATTGGGAGCAGGGTCGTTTTGGACGCTTCCAAGGTATGTCGCAGGGTATCAACTACACCTTGGACAATACCAAGGTCATGAACTTCATCAAATGGCTGAAGGGCGAGAAGGTCGAGAAGAAAGACGACAAGAAGAAAAAGAAACCTGAGGACGAGGAGGACGAATGGGATCCCGACCTGAACACCAACATCGACAAGGATCTGGACATGAGCAAGGATAATAAGACTGAACCCAAGACTAAAGCCGATACCGACGAGGATGGCTATATGACCTTCAAGATGCCTTGGTCGTTAACGTTCAGCTATAACGTCAACATGCATGAGAGTACTGACGTGAAGAAATTCAACTATGACAAGATGGTCTATCCCTACGAGTTCACTCAGTCGCTCAACTTCCACGGCAATGTGCGTCTCAGTGATGGCTGGAACATCAGTCTTAATTCTGGTTACGACTTCGAGCAGAAGAAAATCTCCATGACCACTGCCTCCCTGAGCCGCGACCTCCACTGCTTCAACATGTCATGTACAGTGACGCTCGCACCTTATACCAGTTACAACTTTTCCTTCCGTTGTAATGCCTCTACGCTTACCGATGCCCTGAAGTACGATAAGCGCAGCAGCATGTCAAACGCTGTGCAGTGGTATTAAAATCCAAGTCTATGATTTGAGCAGGAGGTCGAGATCGTCCTGTTCACCCACAATCCAAAGAATATCACCTTCCTCGAACTTACGGCTGGGCTTGACTGGCGACAGACTTTCCTTGCCTTCTTCCAGTCCGATGACCATACAGTTGTAATGATCGCGGATGCGGCTCTCGATGAGCGTCTTTCCGATAAACGGACTGTCGGTGCCGATGATGAGCTGGCGCAGCTTCATGTCGCGCTTCTCGATCTCAGGATCCTCACCCACCACTTCGTGCTCTACAGCCTCGCGGAAGGCACTGAACTGTGCATCGCTGCCGATGGCCTTCAGTACGTCGCCTGGGAAAATGATTGAGTCGCCGTCAGGAATGTTCACACGCCTTCCACCACGCAGGATGCTGGTGATATGCACACCAAACTTCTGACCTAAGTTCAATTGCTTCAAGGTGCTACCCATCCACGCGGAGTTGAAGGGAATCGTGAATTCTGCTATATGGATATCGCGATCGAGCAACTTGCCTGCATAGAGGGGACGCTTCTTGCCATGCACCTGTGCCTCGATCTCCCTCGAACGCAGGTTAAGCATGAAGAGACGTTCCATGGTGATGCTGCTGTGCTTGATCCAACGCGACAGGATGATGCAGATAAGCACCACGACACCTATGGTGATGACCAGGGCTTTTGAGAATTCTGTGAGATAGTTACAGACATAGAAGATAAACATGAGTGCTATCAGCGCACGCACCAGAATGGTGAAGAGCAGTGGCAGACGGTTGCGGTTCGATTCTGCCCAGAGCGTCTTCCACTCCTCGCTACGGTTTTTCTTCATCACCATTGCCCTGAGGAAAGGTGCAATCACCAATACTGTCAGCAGTCCCGTCAGACCATTGGCATAGTGAACCAGTCCTTCGCCAGGCAGAATCTTCTGCATAAAGGGCAGAACGAAGGTCAACATTAGTGCAATGGCGGCTGTCGTGAGGATGGAGTACACCAGGACGTTCACGCCCATTTGCATTAGCAGACTTTTCCACAGACTGTTCTTCTGCGTATTCGGATGACTCATCGACAGATGGTTCAGCGACTGGATAATCTTGTGTGGCAGATGCTTCTCTAAACTATTGTAAACCGGTGTGGCAAACCGTATCATGTAAGGTGTGAGGAATGTGGTTATAACGGATACGGCCACCACCACCGGATAGAGGAATTCGCTGATCACGCCGAGTGACAGACCCAGCGAGGCGATGATAAATGAGAACTCACCAATCTGTGCCATCGAGAATCCGCAGCGCATTCCCGACTTCAGGCTTTCGCCTCCCAGCATGAAGGCAATGGTGCCTAAGACAGCCTGTCCCACGAGGATTGTCAGTACCAGTGCCGTGATGGGCAAGGCATAATCGATGATGATCTTTGGGTCGACAAGCATACCCACCGACACGAAGAAGATGGCACCGAAGAGGTTCTTCACGGGCTCCACCAGTTTGATGATATGCTCTGCCTCGATGGTCTCTGCCAGGATGCTACCCATGATAAAGGCACCGAAGGCAGAAGAGAAACCCACCTTTGTCGAGATGACCGCCATCGCACAACACAAACCTAATGATATGACGAGCAGCATCTCATCGTTGAGGAACTTGCGCACTCGTCTGAGGAAGATAGGTATGGCAAAGATACCCACCACGAGCCAGAGCACGAGGAAAAAGATGATTTTCCAGATACTGCCGAGCATCTCGCCACCTCCCAGCTCTTTTCCGCTGGCAATGGCACTTAGCAACACCATCATGACGATGGCCAGGATATCCTCCAATATCAGCACCGACATCACCAGTCCTGCAAACTGCTGTTGTCTGAGCCCTAAGTCGTCGAAGGCCTTATAGATAATCGTAGTCGACGACATGGCGAGCATACCGCCTAAGAAGATACAGTCCATCCTGCTCCAATTGAACAGATGACCTACAATCACACCCAGCATCGACATACTGAAAATAATCGTACTTGTGGTGATGATCGGCGAGGCGCCCATCTTCAGGATCTTCTTGAACGAGAAGTCCAGTCCTAATGAGAACAGGAGGAACATCACACCGATGTCTGACCAAAGGTGGATACTCTCAGAGTCCACTACCGATTTGGTATAGGGCATGTGGGTACTCACCAGGAAACCTGCTACGATATAACCAAGGACAAGGGGCTGCTTCAGCCTCTTGAAAATCAGCGTCACAATACCTGCTACAACCAGGATAAGCGCCAGATCATCAATTAATGGGGGAATTTCACTCATTATAGTCTGCTGTCAGTTCACAAATTCTTACGATTACTTCGAGGGCTTTCTCCATCACCTGTATGCTTATAAATTCATACGGGCCGTGGAAATTCACGCCTCCTGCGAAGATATTAGGACAGGGAAGTCCCTTGAAAGAGAGCTGGGCGCCGTCGGTACCGCCACGTATAGGCTTCACCTTGGGAGCCACGCCACAGTCCTGCATGGCATGGAGCACCAGGTCGATCACGTGCATCTGTGGATCAATCTTCTCCTTCATATTATAATATTGGTCCTTGACTTCACAGGCCACGGTCCCTTCTCCGTATTTCTCGTTCATTTGTTCTACACAACGCAGCATGAAATGCTTCCGGTCTTCAAAGGTTTCTCTGTCGTGGTCGCGGATGATATAGCTCATCTTGGCCTGTTCCACATGGCTCTCAATGCCTAACAGGTGGTAGAAACCCTGATAGCCCTCGGTGGTTTCAGGCTTTTCGTCCTGTGGCAGCATCATGGCCAGTTCAGCGGCTAAGGCATTGGCGTTCACCATCTTGCCTTTGGCATAGCCCGGGTGTACGCTGATGCCCTTGATGGTGATCTTGGCGCTGGCGGCATTGAAGTTCTCAAACTCCAGCTCGCCCAGGTCACCGCCATCCATCGTATAAGCCCACTCGCAGTTGAACTTCTCCACGTCGAAATGGTGGGCGCCCATGCCGATCTCCTCGTCAGGGTTAAAGGCAATGCGGATGTCGCCGTGCTTGATCTCCTTATGGTCGCGCAGATAGCACATGGCCTGCACGATCTCTGCGATACCGGCCTTGTCGTCGGCACCTAACAAGGTGTGACCATCTGTCACAATTAGGTCCTCACCGATATGATGTAGCAGTTCTGGAAACTTCCTCGGACTGCTGATGATGCCCTCCGACAGTTGTATCTCGCCGCCATTGTAATTGTTGACAATCTGTGCCTTGATATCAGCGCCCGAACAGTCAGGGCTGGTATCGTAATGCGAGATAAAACCGATGGTGGGTACTTTTTCCTTGATGTTCGACTTCAGCGTGGCGTAAATATAACCTTTCTCATCAAGTTCCACATCGCTGAGGCCTTCGTCCTCAAGTTCTTTCTTTAGGTACTCTGCAAAAAGCAGTTGTTTTGAAGTACTCGGCACGCAGTCGGCGTCTTCAGCCGACTGCGTGTCAAATTTGGTATAGTTTAAAAAACGTTCTGTCAGATTCATTAAACTATTCACTATTCATTATTCACTATTCACTACTCGTAGTACTCAATGGTGCGTGTCTGCTCCATTTCCTGACCCATCATCGAGCTCTTGCGGCTGATCCAGTTGCCCTTAGCATCGTACTTATAGTCAGTGTAAGGAGTTTCCATTTCCTGGCCGCCCATGTCCATCGACTGAGAAGCCACGGCACCCTTGTCGTTATATTTGTACTTGATCACCATGTCATTGCCCATCATGTTCATCGACTGGCTGACAACGCGACCGTTCTCCCACTTGTACTTAAACTCGATCTCCTGACCCTGCATCATCGAGCGCTTGGCTGACTGCAGATAGCCGTTCTCGTCGTACTTGGCATCCTTAATGCCGTCGCTCTGCATCTTACCCTCCTTTGAGAAGTTGATAACCTGCTCACGACCCATCATGTTCATCTTGATGCATTTCACGGCGCCAGTAGCCTCGTTGGCCTCTACATCGTGGAACTTGGTCTGTGCCTGCATGGCAAACGGCATAGCCATTAAGGCGATCATCATAAATAGCTTTTTCATTTTACTTTTTGTTTAAATTGTTAATAATTAAGTTGATAAATTAGTCAGATAACATCTGCTTCTCCTTTGACGTAACGCCATCGGAAAGGTTTAATGCTATGGTAAACTATTGTTCATGGTGCAAAATTAAACAAAATTTTTGAAATCATGCCGAATCAAGTGTTAAAAGACAAAAAATGGAGAAAATATTTGTGTCTTTGGTTTTTATTTCGTATCTTTGTCGCAACAAACGACTACAACAACAAAAAAAGGACAATGATTAACGTAATTTGTGTACACACGGCCATGGCTCTGGTAGAGCCCCTGACCAAGACTTTTGCAGAACTGCTGCCTGAGGTAAACGTCAACCACATCGCTGACTCGTCATTAATCAAAGAGGTGATTGCCAACAACGAGGTGACACCTGCTGTTCGCCGCCGTTTGCTGGCTTACTACAATGCTGCTGCGGATGCAGGCGCTGACGTGGTGTTCAACACGTGTTCGAGTGTGGGCGACGTGGCTGATTATGGCAATACGTATGCGCGCATACCCGTGTTCCGTATCGACCAGCCTATGGCTGCACAGGCGGTGGCTAACTACGACCGCATCGGTGTGATATCGACATTGCCAACGACGCTGGATCCCACATGCCGTCTGTTGCAGAACGAGGCGAAGAAGGCTGGCAGAACGGTGACGCTGGTGGAAGGCCTGGCCGACGGGGCTTTCGCTGCAGGACAGAGTGGCGATGGTGAGACGCACGATCGTCTGATAGCTGAGGCTGCAGGAAGGATTGCTGATAAGGTGGATGCCTTCGTATTGGCACAGGGATCGATGGCACGCATGGAACAGCGACTGAGCGAACTGACAGGAAAGCCAGTGCTCAGTAGTCCCGTATTGGGCGTGAAAGGACTGCGCAAGTTCCTTGGCCTATGAAAAATAAGAATGTGATTCTCGCCATGCTCGTCATCCTGGGCATGGTGACCTTCTTAGACAGAATCAATATCAGTGTAGCAGGGTCGAGCATCATGCACGACCTGAACCTGAGTCCGTCGGCATGGGGATGGGTGCAGAGTGCATTCATCCTGAGCTATGGACTGATGCAGATTCCGATGGGTGCGCTGGGCGATAGGTTCGGACATCGGAAAATACTGGCTGCCATCGTGCTGTGGTGGTCGGCTTTTACGGCTTTTACGGGTTTGGCTGGTGGACTGGCTTCGCTGTTGGTCATCCGCTTCATGTTCGGCATCGGTGAGGCAGGCTCGTCGCCTTGCAGTACAGGTGTCATCAGCCGTTGGTTTGAGAAAGGCGAGGTGGGCAAGGCACAGGGTTACGTGTGGGCTGCCAGTCGCATGGGAGGTGCGCTGACGCCCTTTGTGGTGATACCTGTGATGATGTGGGTAGGATGGCGAGCAGCGTTCTACCTGTTAGGCGCATTAGGCGTGATATGGGCCGTGGTTTGGTATTGGTATTATCGGGATCCTAGAGAATCTAGAGAGTCTAGAGTTTCTAGAGAATCTAGCAAAAACAGCATCCGTTGGAGCGCGCTGGTGGGTAATAGGCAGTTTTGGTTAATATGCGGGATGTACTTCTTCTATGCCTTTGGCTCATGGTTCTTCTTCTCGTGGTTCCCAACGTTCATGGAGTTGGGGCGTGGTTTCGAAAAGACAGAACTGACGTATGCGGTGGCTGTACCTTTCATCATGAGTATGATAGGTAACATTGCAGGCGGACACCTGACGGACAAACTGACAAACCGATATGGTATCAAAGTGGGACGTAAGGCCTTGGGATCAACATCGTTAGCTGTATCAGCGGTGTTTATGTTCCTGGCAGCCTTCATACCAGGCAAGATGGCGGTATTCGTATTCTTGTCGCTGTGCTTTGGCATCTTCGACCTGATGCTGCCCTCAGCGTGGGCGTTATGTATCGACTTGGGCAAGCACCATGCAGGCACCCTGAGCGGAGCCATGAACACCGCAGGCAACATAGGCGGATTCTGCTGTGGCATCTTGTTTGGTGAACTGGTGCAGCAGTCGGGCAATTACAATCTGCCCCTCTATATGATAGCGGTGATGCTGATCGTGAGTGCGATGCTCTTCGCATTTATCAACCCTGAGAAGCCGATAATTTCAGATACACCTCGCTGAGCGATTGCTCATTGCCCACATTGCCAGGGAAAATAATATAAGGAAATTTTTCCGTCATCACGCAAGGTACGCTGTTGATGATCTGACCCAAGACACGGGCCGACTTGATGCCTAAGCCTTTGGTCAGGATGTCGTGGCTGGTGATGCCTCCCTTGCCCACAAGATAGGCGGGCGTGAAGGGCAGACGATAGACGATGTCGACGAGGAAGTCACTGACCTGCTGGCCCAAGTGCTGGCGCTGGTTGGCATCGTCGAGGCGGATTTCCTGACGAGAGGTGTAAACAACAGGCGTCATGCCCATATCCACCACTTGGCGGATGGTGTCTATCGTCTCGCTCATCAGCAGGGGTGCATCATCCAAGATGCGCTGCACATCGACCTCAATGGCGCAGGTGCCCTCCTGATGCAACAAGTGTTCCAACTGCTGGGTGGTCTTCTTGACGTGAGAACCCACGATGAAGCAGCCAGGGACAAGAGGTGAGAGGTGAGAAAGGCTACGGGTAGGCGAGCTTTGCTCGGGAATGGTGAGAGGTGAGAGAATACTCTTGTCCAGCAGGGGCTGGTCACTGATGCCGCTGATGGCTTTGGGCAGTGAACTGCTGCTTCGGATGACGATGGAAGAAGTCTGAGGGATGATGTCTGATGTCAGATGTTCAGCAAAACGATAGAGTTCGTCATAGCTCTGGGCATTGACGATGATGTAATCGTCGGGATTGGCACCCTTTTCTTTGATATAATCGCGGAGCACGCTGGTGTGATAGGCAAACACATTGTCGCGTGCAAACTCCGTCTCGCTAACGGAAATGAGGCGCTCGCCGTCCTTCATATAATGCACACCATCGATGGTGACACGGCCTGCCTCGATAAAGGCTGGGCAGAAGGGCGTTTGGGGGGCTACGGAAATACCGTGGCTTACGAGACAAGCCCGCATGACGTCCGTTTCTAAGGGGAAATGTCCACGCAGACAACTGTCACTTCTGCTGACAATGATGAGACGATAGCCATAGTCCTGATTCACTTTGATGACCATCTCCATAGCCTCGCGCGTCACCTGCTCAGCATCCTCGCGCGTCATCGCTCGCGTGTTCGTTAATATATAGAAGAACGGCTCAGCATCTGCAAAACCCTTGCGCACGCTGTCTTCGTCCCACTGGGTGATGAGCAGGCAACCATGAACGGTCTGAATGCCCGTAGGGTCGTCGTCGAGGACAACCATCTTCCATCTTACATCATCCATCTTACTTCTTACATCTTAATATGCTGCATTTCTCTTGCCTCGTCGGGCGTGGCTGGTTCGCAACCCATCATGCGGATAAGAGCTACCAGCTTCTCTACCAATTCGGCATTGGTGTGCGCACGCTTGCCAGGGGCATAATAGAAACTATCCTCGAAACCTACGCGGACAGCTGAGGCCCCCATGCCAATGGCACAAGCCAGGATAGAAAAGTCCTTCATGCTGTCGTGGGTGATACCCCAAGAGCAGCCAGGCTCCATGAGCGAGCAGAGCATGGCAAGATTGCGACCTGTGGCAGAAAGATTGCTGGAGTTGCCTGGGCCTACGCAGAAGTTATAGTGCAGAGGGCGATGGATGACACCCTCGTCAGCCAACCTCGTGGCACACTCCACATGGCTCAGGTCGAACAATTCCATCTCAGGCACTGTGTTTGTCTCGTCTAAACGCTTTGCCCAATAGCGCAGGTCGGGCATGGTGTTGATATATACCGTCTCGCCAAAGTTCACGCTGCCCATGTTCAGCGATGCCACCTCTACCTCAGGCACGTCGAGCGACACACAGCGCTCAGCGAGCGTCAGCGTGGAGAGTCCGCCCGTAGAGCCCTGCACTATCATATCCGTCTCCTTACGAATGAGTCCGATGGTCTGGCGGAATACGTCCAACTCAAAAGTAGGATTGCCCTGCAGGTCGCGCGTATGCAGATGCACCTCGCAGGCTCCAGCCTTATAACAATTGATGGTATCTTCCGCAATCTCCTCAGGAGTCAACGGGTTCTTGCACTCGGCAGGTATCTCCTTGCCCACGTGGCAGACAGGTGCCACAGTCACAATAATCTTACGCATAATGAATAGGTCTTTTGTTTATAGGACTGATAAGGACGTGTTTTGTCACCATGATTTCCAGAATACCTGATGCCAACGACTTTCTTTTTCCCCTGATCCATCAAGGCGTAACATACATTTTGTGGGATTATGAAACATGAATCAATTGTCGTCATGTACGACAGCGGTCTGAACTGGTTTTGAAATAAATCTTACCTACTTTTTTAATAATTCCGGCCTGATTTTTTTGTGGAATCGAAGAAATAATATATCTTTGCTGTCTCAAAAAAGATCTTTGCGGCCGTGAAACATAAGGTTTGCGGTCGAGAAACATAAGTTTTAGGGCGGCAAATCTTATGTTCGCCGCCCGCAAACATAAAAACCAAGGTATATTGGAATAATTATCAAGCCCTATTGGAATAATTATCAAGCCATATTGGAAAAATTATCAAGGCATATTGAAATAATTATCAAGGCTGATACAAATAAAAAGCAAGGTAGATTCAAATTATATGTAGAGT
>JAEEGH010012869.1_pt1 | contig 18681 bp, 10 predicted proteins | sample 9134181 | NCBI WGS metagenome assembly JAEEGH01 (sample SAMN16246544, study PRJNA631951) | gut metagenome | biome: gut microbiome; feature: rumen; material: DP-attached | host: Bos | place: Iran: Karaj | collected 2018-10 | reverse complement strand
CAAAGCCACCCTCGCCCCACGACGAGAAAATCGGCTTATGAACTTCGGAATCTGCGGCAGTTCCCGCAGCCTTCGATGGTACGGAATCTTCAAGAGACGCCATCTCGACCACGTTCGAGCTTGCCGCGCGTTCAAACATCTTTTCGATGAACAGCGGACCTTCAAACCACCAGTGTCCAAAAAGTTCAGCATCGTACGGACAAAGTATCGAAACCTTGTTGCCATCCATATTCGGAAGCAAGCTCGACACAGTCGCTTCGCGATTGGCGACAAAAAGTCGCGCGTGGTCTTCGACAAGGCGAAGAGCATTCCACGGACGATACACTTTCTTGTCTTCGCTTCCCGTAATGCGGTAATACTTGAGACCCGTTTCGATGTGCGTTCCCGCAGCAAGGAAGTAATCGCCCAAATAATCGCTTTCGCGTTCGTGCGCAATGTCCTTGAAGAACTCGCGGTATTCGGGATGCCCCGGGTAGCCCGTCTTGCGGCTCCACACTTCCATGGAACTGCTCTGTTCGCGCCCAAAGCAATATAGCCCTGCAGGCGTCTTAATCGGAGCAAACACGCCATACTTCGGTGCAGGTTTTGCCAGCAGCACACCATGCGTTTCCAAGAAGAAATACTTGAAACCGTATTCGGCAAGAATTGCGTCCAAGCCTTCGAAATAACCACATTCCGGCAACCACAAGCCGCGAGGCTTTCTGCCAAACGCTTCTTCAAAAGCGCGAACAGTAATTTTCAGTTGCAACCGAATCGATTCGACATCGTTCTGGTACGCCGGCAAAAACGGATGCGTCCCCACGCAGGTCAGCAAGTTGATTTTTCCAATCTGCTCCAAGCGCTTGAGCGCAGGGACAATCTCGCAACCGCAATCGCGTTCCCATGTATTGATGAGCGCAACCTGGCGGCGGTAATAAAAATTCACCACCTCCATCCGCTCAGGATCATTTTGCAAGCGAACCTTTTCGCGTTCAATCAGTTCAAGTTGCTTGTGCAAATGCATAGAAAAACGGGTAAGCAAAAGCTTATCCGTAAGCATCGCGAGCAAAGCCGATGAAACGCTAAAGTTGAGAGTACCCGGCACGCCCTTTTCTTCCAGACGGTTCAGCATCTGGATAATGGGCAAGTACGTCTCCGCCATCGCTTCAAAAAACCAGTTCTCTTCCAAGAACCGGTCATAAGAAGGTTCACGCACAAATGGTAAATGTGCATGAAGCAGTAGATGTACTCTACCGGGCTTTGCCATTATTCCGTGCGCTTCACAACGATCGGGACGATAGTCGTCGGGAAGTCGCCATCCTTATCGGTCGCAAACACCGGGATAATTTTCGTCACATCCGGGAGGTCTTCTTCAAAGCTGAAGGTGCCATCCGGGTTGAGCGGGAACGGTTCGCCACGCACCTGCAAGTGCGCATCCGGGCGCGTGCCGCCATAGACGATCAAGCGGGTCTTGACCCACAAGAAGAAATCCTTGCCGTAGTTCACAGAATCCTTCGGGAGTTCAAGCTTGTTGCTCTTGAGAGCGGCACTGGAAAGTGCGCCAGAGAACATGGAGCCCGAGGAACTCGAAAGCGATTCGAGCCAGTTCTTTGCAGACATCGAAGATAGTCCCGAGCTGCCAAAGCCACCGAGAGTTGCCCCGCCGAGGGAAGCGCGAACAAAAACGTTGTCCGTATTCACTTCGGAACCTTCAAGCGTGAACGTCTGCATCGGGCCAGCTTCAACGAGAGCTTCGAACTTGCCTGCAGAAACAACGCCAAGAGCAGCGGCACAATTCTGCGTCACCTTGTTTTCCACGTACCAGCTACGGGCATCGGCTGGAACTTCGATATCGTGGAACTTGAGTTTCTTGTTGCGTTTGACCGTAAGGTCGTTCGAGATGTCGAACAAGCGAAGCACGAGCTTGCCCTTGCCTTTCTTGGCGGCCTTGATACGTTCTTCGGAAACTTCCCAGAAGGCTTGCATCCAGTTCGGATCCTTCTGCATGAGCACGAGGTATTCGGCATCGAAAGACTGCGGCAATGCTTCCGGAGCGGCAGCCTTTGCCTTTTTCACAGCCGGAGCTTCTACAACTTTGACATTGACCTTCTTGGCCTTCGTCACGGCCTTGATAACCTTCTTTGCGGCGGCAACGGACTTTTCCGTTTTTGCCTTTACAGCTTTCTTTGCTGCAGCCTTAACAGTCTTCTTGGCCGGAGCGGCCTTGGCAGAGACCTTTTCAATCGTAGTCGTGCTCGGCTTCTTGGCGACCTTCGCCACAATCTTCTTTGCTGCCGGCTTTTTTTCTGCAACAACCTTCTTTGCAGCAGTTTTCTGTTCGACCTTTGCGGGCTTTTCCTTTGCCACCTTTTCCTTAGCGGCAGCCACGGGCTTTTCTTCCTTAGCCATCACGGTCTTAGCTGCTTTAGCAGTCGTCTTCGCAGTAGCGGCCTTTGTCGAAGCCGTCTTCTTTGCAGCAGCGGGCTTCGTAGATTCTTCTATCTTTTTCTTAGTAGCCATTTTCGATCTCCTTCTAATTAAATCTTACTGACCACGGGTCTTTCCCCAGTTTCCGACGCCGACCAATCCCAGGCGAATTCCAAAAAATCCTTCGCTCCAGTTGCGGTCGCCATCAGCCAGGCGGGCCCCACCCTGAATAGCCAAATCCAACATCATGCCTTTTCTGCCAAGTGGCAAACCGGCACCAATGGATCCGCCAATTTCACAAACATCTTCCACGTACCAGTTCTTGTACCACAAACCGGCTCTATAAGCAATGCGATCCCAGTAGGCATCGTAAAAGACATCGCTTCCATCACGCTGATAACCCAGAGAAATATTAAAGTCGTTCTGAGTCTTGGTGATTTCCGCCATACCCCAGCTCCCGGCGACGTTTTCGACATCGCGGTCCCAGGCACGCCAAGCGACATCCACCATTACGTTATGGCGCTTGTTGAAACGGTAATTGACACCTGTTGCGAGCATGGCCGGCACCCTGATTTCGCGAGTATAGTGGGTCGGTGCAAGCGTATCCAGTTCGCTAAATCTAAAGTCGTACTGCAATTCATTGGACAACGTATAAGGCGTCGTAATCGAGAAGAAGTAAGAAGCCATACGGCCGCGATATTGAGCCGCAAACGTGTAATATGCCGGATGGTTCTTGATTTCCCAGTCACCCTTCACATAATCCGCAACAGTCGCGTTATTTGTCGCCCAAGCATCTTCCTTGGAGATTTCGCTGTTGTCAGGCCCAAGCGTAAGGCTACGGGTAAAGCTGCCCATCACAAAGTGAGCCGAGGCACCAAGCGAGACCATACGAAGGAACGGAAGCCTGATCGCGTAAGTCGGAACAAGTTCATAGATACTGCTCTGATACTCAATCTCGGCATCCCACATTTCTTCTTCGTTATGGATATCTTCGCGGATCGAAGAGGCATAGTGTTGCCACAACGAAACACCAAGCGTTCCAAAATCGCCCATCGGGAACGAGAGGTTCATCGACGGCATCGAAATGGTGCTCATCGTGAAACTGGAAGACGAACGGCTCGCCGTCGTGACATCCAACAAGAAGTTCAAGTTCAGCACGACCTTTGTGTCAAACGCCTGACGAGCCGGGTTCACCACGGAAACGCCCTCGATATCGCCCGTTTTCGCATTACCGGCAAAGCCACGACCAGCCATGGCAGCAGAACCGCCAGCAATTTGCTCCTGACCAAGAGCATCAACTCCAATCATCGACGCAAAGGAAAAACCAGAAACGCAAAGCAATGCACTAATAAACTTTTTCATTATTTACCCTCGCGTGCAGTAGAGGTCGCGACTTTTTTCCCTTCAGTCTTTGCAGATGCTGTGGAGTCTTTTTTCACGGTTTCTTTTTTGTCCGTTTCCTGACCGCGCTTAGAAGCAAGCCACAACTTGAGCGTCGCCGGCTTGTTCTTGATAGAGGTAAAATCGTAACGGGCATAGTCAAAATGAGAGAACAATACTCGAACCGTATCTCCCTGATCCACAACCAAAGAATTGCCATTGGAAAGGTGGAGCGTATCCTTTTTGTTACTGATACTGTCATAGAAAGCGGTATCTTTATCCAAAAGGACTGGATAGCCAAGACGCATCATCATCTTGAACGAGCGGCCATCGCTAGCCTTATTAATGAAATCACGCAGACCAGCAGTCACCTGCAACGAAACAGAATCGCCTTCATAGAACACCATATTCGGGTGACCGCTTTCAAGAACACGAGGCCTGTTCAGCTTGTAGCGTTCAATACGACGAACAACCGCATCCGCACTGTCCACGTACGAACCGGCAATAACCTGAATCGGCATATTCAGTTCCTGTTCGCCCTTGGAATCGTCCCTATAGAACGACACCTGGGCCATCACGACGGCCTGGCGCACATCATTGCTGTCTCCGAGCGTATAAGGGAACTCATCACCGTAAAAATCGGACAGAGCCTTCAAAATCGGTTTAGAAGGCAACTCCACTACGAGAGAATCATAAACGCCACTATGCAGCACAAGGCAATCCGAACATGTTTCGCGATTCACTGGAATCGAAGCGGAACGATACGCATTGTATGTCACGTAATCACCATTTCCACCAAGATCCTCGATGTGGAAACGCGGGAAATAGGCACCCGGACCGTAGAAGCGATAAATATTCGCGGCTTCAGGGGCTGCAACACGCAACTGCAAGCGACGATAACCTGGATTCTTGCGAATATCTTTGACAAGAGCGCTCGGCATCCAGAAAGTCATGAGGGTATCCTTAATATCGTTCACAGAAATAGAAATCGTTGTATCAGCAGATTTCTTGGCCTTCCAGGACTCCAGTTCATGGAACCAGACAGAATCGTTGATGTCTTCCAACTTATCCCATTCACCCCGGCTCATTTTATCAGAAAGAATCCAACTGACATTGATTTTCAAATCTTCCCCAAACGGGAAGTAGTTCGAAGGCAGATACTTAGACTTGTAATACGAGTCCACCGTATGCAAGACAAGGCTCGCCTTTACAGAATCCATTTTTTTCATTCTCGCCGTGAACGAACTATCGATAGAGAAATCAAAAACGGCATCGAACGACATCCCGGCCGTTGCACCGAGTACACCGCGCAGCCACGCATCAAGGGGGAGCGTATCTTTAAACACTTCAGCCGAAATCGGTTTCAGGTCGCTGACCGTTACAGTTTGAACCTTGTAGCTACTGGGCATTCCTTGATCAGAAAGCCAATGAGACAATCCCTCGTCATCCATATCGAACGAGCAGGAAGACATGAAAAGCGCCAAAAGCGGTAAAAGAAAGATTTTTTTCTTGTTCACTCAGAACTCCGAGTATTTTCTTGTAAATAAATTTCGCCCATAATATAGCAAATTAGATGCTGCAGGATGTAGGCAGAGGTTAGTTGGTAGAGCTTATATAATTCGGATTTAAGAGTTAGGAATTTGGAATTGAGATTGTCATCCTGGAGGCCGCGCAAGCGACCGATAGGATCCAGTGAAGTTTTTAGTTGGTAGAACTTAGTTGGCAATTCTAAGTTCTAAGTTCTAAATTGCTATATTTGCCTCGTAAAAATTTAAGAGGATTATCATGTCTCAGTTTAACGCTCATTTTAGAAACATCAACGGCGACGACACCTACCCGCTGACCGACGTCATTTACCGCAGCAAGGTCGATGGAAGCCTTCTCGAAGTCGAACACGACCGCACCGCGCTTGCAAGCAAGAGCCCCGAAGAATGGAAGAAGCTCTTTGCCGAACGCCGCATGAGCTTTAAGCCCGAAGACATGAGCGGTATCTGGAGCAAGCGCGAAATGGTGCTCCCGGACATGCCTGTCGAAGACATCGTCACCATGCGCGAAGGCTGGAGCCCGCTCTTTGACGCAGCCCCGCTCGCCAAGGACTTAGGCATCGGAAGCCTCAAGGTCAAGCTCTGTGGAAACTCCCACACGGGTAGCTTCAAGGACCTCGGCATGACGGTTCTCGTAAGCCAGGTGAACCACATCATCAAGAAAAAGATTCACCCGATTGACGCCGTCGCTTGCGCTTCTACCGGTGACACATCCGCAGCCCTCAGCGCCTACTGCGCCAAGGCCGGCATCCCTTCCATCGTGTTCCTCCCGGCCGGCAAGACGAGCACTGCACAGCTCATTCAGCCGATTTCTAACGGCAGCATCGTGCTTGCGCTCGACACCGACTTTGACGGCTGCATGAAGATTGTTCAGGAAGTCACGAAGGACAACCGCATTTATCTCGCCAACTCCATGAACAGCCTCCGCGTCGAAGGCCAAAAGACGATTTCTCCGGAAATCTGTCAGGAACTCGGCTGGACCGTTCCGGACACCGTGATTATTCCGGGCGGAAACCTCGGCAACGTGAGCGCACTCGCCAAGGGCTTCGAAGACTGCAAGGCCATGGGTCTCATCGACCGCATCCCGCGCATCATCGTCGCTCAAGCCGAAAACGCAAATCCGTTCTTCCAAGCCTACGAACGTGGCTTCGACAAGCTCGTGCCGGTTCAAGCGAAGAAGACTCTCGCAAGCGCAATCCAGATCGGCAACCCGGTCAGCTATCCGAAGGCCGTACGCGCTATCCAGAAGACAAACGGCATGGTCGTAAGCGTCACTGAAGAAGAACTCGCGAACGCCGCCCATCGCGGTGACCGCATCGGCCTCTACTGCTGCCCGCATACGGGTGTCGCCCTTGGCGCTCTCGAAAAGCTCGTCGCCGCAGGCAAGATCGCAAAGGACGAAAACGTTGTCGTCATCAGCACGGCACACGGTCTCAAGTTCACGGAATTCAAGGTCGGCTATCACGAACAAAAGCTCGCAGACATTGCAAGCAAGTTCGCAAACCCGGTGTTCAAGGCCCCCGCCGAAATCGGCGCCGTCATGGACATCCTCACGAAGGAAATGGCTGCACGCCGCCGCTAATGCGATAAGCATTAGCAAATGGCCCTACGCCGTCACTAATCGCACTGATCGTCATCCTGAGGCGCAAAGCGCCGAAGGATCCAGTCACTTTAGTTATTCGTTATTAGAAAGTCCGCGCATCCGCGTGGATTTTTTTTGCACGTCATCCTGAGGCGCCAAGCGCCGATATAGAATTGTTGGCAATTTATTGCCTTACAATTCTTAGGTTCGAAGGAGCAGGATCCAGTTATGTCTCGAAAAGCACTGGATTCTTCGCTTCACGACATTCCGCTCAGAACGACTATGCAAGGCGACGAAGTCATAAAAAAAGGAACCCACCGGCGTAGCCGGTGGTTCTTCATAGACGGGCCCTGCCCTAGGATGCTAGCCACGCGTCACGTCGCGTAACACGATCTGCTACTTGCGAGTTTTCCTTACCGGCCGCCCGTAAACGGGCTAAAGTTTTCCCAGCATTGTCAACTGTTCTCCGTACTGGTCCTCCTTCAGCTGATTTTGAATATACGTGGCAATCCTCGCCGTATTTTTACCAGTCGTGTCAACATAGTAGCCACGGCACCAAAATTCCCTGTTACGGTATTTGAACTGGAGTGATTTGTACTTTTCGTAAATCATCAGGCTACTTTTCCCCTTCAAGTATCCGACAAAACCCGAAACGCTCACTTTGGGTGGTATTTCGACCAACATGTGAACGTGATCCGGGCAAACCTCTGCCTCCAAAATGTTGACCTGCTTCCATTCGCAGAGTTTTCTCAGCATTGTCCCTATTTCGACCCTTTTCTCCCCATAAAAGACCTTCCTTCTAAATTTGGGAGCAAACACGATATGGTATTTGCAGTTCCACGATGTATGAGCCAACGTGTTATTATTTCTATTATTCATCTTAAATCCTTTGATTTTATTGTTATGCAGTTGGCAGACCGCATATTAACAGTAATCAAAGGATTTCTTTTATCCGAGGACGTAACGCCAGAAGGCTCTTTTGAACCACCAGCCTAGCTGGTGGTTTTCATTCATACAAAAAACCCCGGAAACAAGTCCGGGGTAAGATAAACAGCACTGGATCCTTCGCTATCGCTCAGGACGACGGACTGTCGCTTTCTTTCCGTAGTAGGCGCCACGAGCGTTGTTCGTGCCGTTCACGCGACGACCCTTGAGGTCGAACTTGCCGCGGTCGTAATTCATCTTGAATTCGCCCGTGCGAGTATTGAACTGGCCGATGACGGTCGTATGTTCTTCGTTTCCGTCTTCGCTGTCGATGACAATGCTCATGAATTCAGGCAGTTCCTGACCCGGCTTCACAGAAGCGCCGTTCGCACGCACAGACGATATATTATCCTTGACGAGATAGGCACGCATCGGAGTAATCCAAGCGCCTTCGCCAACCTTCACGAAATCACCCACCTTGATTTTATCGTCTTCGGAGCTTGACGCCGCAAAGCCATAAGCAAAGCCGGTTTCCTTATCACAATCCTGTTTTCCAGTTGAGCAGGAGGAGCCCCACTTCTTGTATCCCCAGGTACCACGGAAGGTCCAGCCATTAGCACTCGAATCTGCAACAGTAGTCTTCTTGAGCGTAATCGGATTCTTATCATTCATAATATTGAAGGTGGAACCGCTCATCTGCACCAAGTACGGATAGTTTGCGTTCAAGCTAAAATGATTGTATTGCTTGACGTTCCCCTTATCATCCAATATGTTATGAGTTTCAGCCCAATCTGCTGTCGCCCACATAACCTTCATCCTGACAACATCTTGGCCATCTTTATTGCCGATACCGTTATAGCGAAGCACTGCACTGAGACCCTCGACTTCAGACGTATTCACAGAGAATGGCAACGTGATGGTAGAGTAAGCATTCTTAGTGAACGTTCTGTTAAACAACACACTGTCCACCTTGATGTCCTCAGCGATATTGAGGGTATCCGTACCGTTATAACCACCGTCAATCATAGCATAAAGACTATCTCTTTCATCGACATTTACCTTAGCAATGGTAACGCCAGCCAATTCGCGGACAATCTTGTCCGACGTGGCGAGATTGTAAAGGAAGTCGAAGACGCCATCCTTAACAGCTTTTTCCTTATCAGCACTTTCATCATAAAATTCATGACCAGCACCATCAACAAACAACGTCACCGGCTTTTTCTTAGTACCGTTGTTGACGGTCAAAGCGGAGTCAATGACATAGCTACCATAAAGAGTTGGTGTTTCAACCTTCAAATTGATTTGATCTGCATATCCACTATATGCTGCAGGAAGATTGCGTTTCAACATACCACTAGCATCAGATAATGGATAGCCCGTATCAAATTTTACTGTTCCATCTTTTTTTCCATGAGCAAGGAAAAGCGGAGTTTTGTTGAACCCAATAGTTATCGGATCATGCGTTGCCCCCCACAGAGCCACAGCGCCATTAGCATGAGCATCTATATCACAATTATCACACACGCCATCATCATTATCATCCACACCATAATCATTCAAGCCACCGAGAGAAGGACGAATCGTAACACCTTCTTTTTTTTCTACCTTATAGCTATAATCAGGGAAATCCTTTTCGCTATTTGTATAGATATTTTCAATAGAAAGAATAGCGCCAGCACTATTGCCGAGAACATAAATTCTTTCCGGGTCAATACCATACTTCGTCGCATTAGCACGCAAGTAACGAACGGCGGCATTGATATCCTGAACACCTCGATAGACTGCACGAGCAAAATCCACGCTATCAATAGACAATGTAGCTGTTTGTCCCGCGAGAATACCCATAAAATTAAATTCCCCAGACATCGTTACACCTAAACGGTATTCAATAGACGCCGTAACAAAACCGAGAGCAGCTAAAGAATTACAGTAAGCTACAGACTTTTGGTCTGTATCATCCTTCGCGCCACCAATAAAAGCTCCACCATGAGCAACAATGACGGCCGCACGTTTTTTTTCATTATCTTCCTTCGGACTGTAAATGTCCATTGTCAACGCTTTGTATTCAAAATCATTTTCATTTTTGTAAAAATATATGTCCGCACCCATCGACACTGCAATAGTCGATAAATCATGTAACTGGTTCAAATGTGGAACATCCGTCGCGTAAACCACATTCTTAGTCGTATCAACATCAAAATTGCAATTCTTGTAACGTTCACATTCTGCATTCGCAGCCGTCGCAAAGGCGGCAACAGCAACTAAAGCAATCGGTAATTTATAATTAAAAAGAGATTTCATATTCCCTCTGGATTAAAACACAAATAAAATATAACATATAATTTTCTGTTTTATTTACTCCACATACAAAAAAAGTCCCCCAAGAATGGGGGACAGACATGATGGAGAGAACGAATTTAAACCTTTTTAGCGGTCCACGGGTACCATGAACGAGCGCTTTTTGCTCCGGAGAATATAGACTCCCTTGCCAAAGCCGGCGTCTTTCATCGTTTTTGACATGTTCGGCACGTCGTTTTCGATAATTTCGACGAATCCGAGGCGCTTTCCGGCAAGATTATAGACGCTGAACGACGTTTCCCTAGAGTTGAAGCGCAGAGTCGTCACGAGTCCCGCCTTGCTGGTATCATTCGGCGCTACCGTTTTTCCAGAATCCGCGGGTGTTGTCGTTTTGCTCGAATCCTTCGGCGTCACCGTTTTAGACGTGTCCGTAGGCGTTGTCTTGCTGGAGTCCTTTGGCGTCACCGTCTTGCTCGTATCTTTAGGCGTTTCAGTCTTGGTCGTGTCCGTTGCCTTGTTGATGGGGCCGTCCAGCGAGTACTGCTTCACGAAGTTCCAGATTTCGACGCTCGTGTTGACACTGACGGCTTCGTCCATGGAATACCAATGGCCCTTGCCCGCAATCGTCAGCAAGCGAATTTCGACACCGTCCGAGCAACCGCTCCACACTTCGAGGGAGGCGGCAGACCCCGGTTTACTTGCCGGGTACGGCTTGGTTACCTTGGAATTCGAAGAACACTTGTTGAACGGCACCCAGCTTTTGAGCGTGTTTACGGTGCTGTTGTAGTTCACCACATCGTCAGTCGTGCCATGCGTGTGCATAATCGGCATCGCGCGTTTGGCCGACGAAGGTCCACCACCGCCGGAAACAGGCGCAATGGCAGCAATCTGGTCGCTCATCTTGTTTGCGACAACATAACTCATCATGCCGCCCATCGAAAAGCCGGAAACATAAACGCGCTTTTTGTCGATGCCGTACTTGCTGTTCATCTCGTTGATGATGGCCTTGATGAAATTGAGGTCCTTGTCTCCACCGGTGTCCCAGGCCTTGTTTTGACCGTTCGGGAACACGACTACAAAACGGCCCGTATCGGCAACTGGTTCCCACTTAGCCGCATTTTTCTGGTAGGCCGCATCCTGATTGTAACCGTGCATTTGGATAATCAACGGACGGTTTTTCTCGATGTTCTTCGGCGCATAGACAAGCATGTTACGGCTCGTACCGTTGACATTAATGTTGTCTGCAACGGCAACTCCCGTAAGGCCCATCAAGGCAATGGATGATGAAACAAGAATGTTTTTGAGTTTATTTTTACCAAACATACCTTACCCCTTTAAAGTAAAACACAACATCCACCCAAATAGAAAATACTTTCAGGCTTTTAAAACTTCGCAAGCGCTCATTTATTTTTCGTTGCGTTTTGTCAAGACGACGAATCCGCATGGATGTTGTTGTGGATTTCAGGCAATAAAATATTTTTACCATTCTTTTACAAATTCAATCTTGCCAAAACAGGGGCTTATTCTACATTTCCTCTTGCGGTTCCGAGTAGTGCACCGAGACATCCAAAAATTTGGATGTTTTTCTTTTTTCTGGAGAAAAGTGCATGGAGAAAGCCCGCATAAACACAAACAAGGTTGATCGCAGAAGAGCACGTTTGCAAGCAATTCAAGAAAAAAAGGCTGAGTTGAAGAAACAGGTGTTCTTCGATCCAACAATGGATTCAACTTTCAAAAAAATTTTCAAGAAAATTGCGAATCTCATTCACTTTTTGAATGCAATTTTGCACTTGGAAGGCAATCAACAAATCGTTCATGTAGAAAAACTCAAACCGACGGTGCGATTGGCTGCTCCGGCCAAGAAACCCAAAATCATCCGTTTCGATATACATGCTCTAACCGCGAACGGCGAATATATTGATGTGGAGATGCAGCGGGCCGTCCAAGAAGATTTTCTTGACCGTATGGAGCTGTATTCCACGATGCTTTCTGTCAACGCCAAAATTGCCCAGATTAGCAAAGCAACCAAGAATCAACTGAAAAAACATCCGTACTTTATGCCTACTATATATTCCATCTGGATTTGCTGTTTCAACGTGGATTTTTGCGACAGTTACCGCGATGATTTAGCTCTTTACCGAGCTTCCGATATCGGGAAATCAAACGCCTTGCCAATTTACCCAAAGAAAAGGTATATTGTAATAGACCTTACCAAATACGTTCCAAAAAAGGATGATTCACCTGAAAACGAGTGGATTAAACTTTTCAAGACAATGCGATTCGCAAAACGCGCTCCGAAGTGCAAAGACGAAATCATTGCTGAAATCTATGAATGTATGAGGATTAGCAACTCGACAGACCGATTTATCACAAAGGTGGCAGAAAACATGATTGATAGAGACGAATACAATGCGAGTATGAGTTACGCCAGCCGTGTAGGTCTCGAAAAAGGTCTTGCGGAAGGCGAAGCTCGTGGTGTTGCAAAAATGAAAAAGAAATTTGCATCTCGCGATAAAAAAATCGCAAAATACCTCCGTTCAATTGGGGTATCATCAAAGCATATTGCCACAGCACTCGCCACCAAATAGTTATTCTCCACAAGCAAGTGTTGGGAAGTTTTTGAGGGGGTATAAAAGGGGGTGTTTAGAGAACACAAGAACGGCTAGAAAATGGATGTCCGTAAGCTGCGCTTCCGACATCCGCTTTCTAGCCTTGGGGGTGTTTAGAGAACACAGAAACGGCTTGGATATACCTGCCGGAAAGCAAGCTTTCCGCAGGTGCATCCAAGCCTTGGGGGTGTTTGAGGATTTTTAATAAATTACTTGGTGACGGAGATGCGGTGGGTGAGTCCGCTGGTGAGGGACTTCACGAAATAGATTCCGCTCTGCTTCACAAGTGCATTGACTTTGGCGCGAACGTCGAAGGAGTTTGATGCATCGATGCGTCCGACAAATGCACCGTTCAAGCTATAGACGCCATAGGTTCTAGAAGCATCCATGCCATAACGCATTCCGCTAATCTTCGTCGTTTCGCATTTGTTGAGGCAGAATTCCATCCAATCGACATTTACGTTGTTGCCAACGATTTCCAACTTAAGCGCATGTTCGCCCTTGGCAATTTCCTTTGTCTTGGCCGAAACAATGCTATAAGTGGACCAGTCATTTTCCGAATTCTGCTCGGCAATAATATTATCCGTAACCGCCGTTCCGTCGATATAGAGCTTGACGCCCGCATTTTCGGAAGGTGTCGCCATGTTCACTTTCACTTCGTAAGCGCCCGTTTCAGCGACATTCACCGTATAACGGAGCCATTCGCCTTCGGCGGTGTAGCCGATAGCATAGCCCTTGGACTTGTCGGCAGTATCGAGCTGCACGATATCGACCGGATCTTCGCGGTAAGCCTTGCCCTGATTGTCGCCGTCCGTATCGTAATAGGCGCGGTTCGACTTGCCGACATCGTAATTTTCGACTTCAACCTTGCCCGGAATCTTGGCGGCAACGTCTTTGTACGGAGTCGGAGGAGTCGTGTCCTGCGTACCGCCCAGATAAATTTCATCCTTGTAGTCGGTACCGACCTTGAACCAGTCAAAGTCCGCATAGCCGCCTGCCTGCTTGGTCGCAAAGTTGAAGAGGCCCCAGCGTACACCCACGAACATGTGGAGGTCGTAATTGAGCTTTACGTCATTACCAATCTTTGTCCAAGTGTTACCATCGGTGCTATAGTAGAAGTATGCAGTACCGCGGTCAATGGGCAAATCGAAATCGATTCGCAGATAAACCTTGGAGTCCGAAAGAGCTTGGCTTGCAGCTTGTCTTTCGCCGTTCTTGTTTCCTGTGTACATCACTACCTTGTAATTGCCACCGTCTTTTGCAAGAGCGACAAAGCCCTTGTCATCTTGCAATGCAACAAGGCCAGCCATGTCACCATCTTTCATGCCCTTGCCATCCACAAGCGTACGGCCGGAGCTCTTGGGGCCAAAGGAACGCTGCGTAAGCGTGTTCTTCGCATTGACAATGCGGTTATCGGTACGGCCAGTGGTAATGCGCAAGAATCCCGGATTTGCCGTCAAGGACCAGTTCTTGTTATCCGGATTGTGGTTCCACTGCCATTCGAGCGGGAGCACATCGGAATCAAAATCGTCAGAAGTCACCATGCCGTATCCCGGCAGCGGGGATTCCGGCAAGTCAATCGTCGCAGGCGCCTTGGAACCACTCGTGGGTACGGGCCAACCGTCCTTCCATTCCATCGGAACTAGGTGCGACATACGTCCAACCGGGCCGGAATCGCGGAACAGGAGGGCATACCACTTGCCATCCGGCGTATCAAAGATGCCACCCTGCGCAACACCGTTATCAGCCAAAAACACTCTGCCGGTATAGCCCGAAAGCAGGCTTTTGGAGCGGTAAACCACTTCGGTACGGCAAGAACCATTCGGCCAAGAAATCGTGAACAGGTAGTATTCACCGTTCACCTTTTCCATGTGCGAGCCTTCCTGCTGTACAATATAGCCGCTCTTGCCGGTAGCCTGGTTCACGCTCACGCCGCCGAGCTTGCCGCTACGGCCTCCGGCTTTTACGCCGCTGGCATCGTCGTTCAACTGCACATAGCTAATCTGGTCGCCACTGCCGTAGAACACCCAGACGGTTCCATCGTCATCGAAGAACAGCGACGGGTCGTGATAGAAGGGCAGCTGCACTTCGCTCCACGGGCCGGCTTCGACATCGGCGGTCTTGTACAAATGAGTTCTATTCGTCGTATAGGAAGGCGTCAAGACGTAGAAAAATCCCTTGTGATAGCGGATGCTCGACGCCCACGAACCCTTGCCGTAAGCATCCTGGCCGCCATTCAAGCTGATGTTATTGCCGTTCGAAAGAGTCTGGTAGGCATACCCTACCGTACGCCACTGCGCCAAATCCGTACTCTTGAAAACGGGCACGCCCGGTGCAAAATGCATGGTAGTCGTAACCATGTAGTATGCATCGTCAACGCGGACAATAGACGGGTCCGGGCTATCGACGTACATAATCGGGTTATTGACCTTCACGGCAAAGCTATTCACAACAGCGGCCGCCAAAACCGTAAAAGCGGCAGATTTTGCCATTTTACTAAACAATCCCATAAACGACTCCTTTCCAACCAAGAATGGATAAGTTTTACACCTCTAATCTATCCCATTAATATGCTTTTTTTCCTTGAAACCGCATGGTTTTTATGGATATTTTATCAATAGGTTAGCTTTCGTTTACAAAACGTGATGAAAAATTCTCAACGCTTTATTTTTTTTCTCAACACCATTTCTCAACACCCAAGGCATACCCATCTATATTTTGTTTAGGTCTGGCGCAAAATGGGGTTTGGTTGGACCGGGCGAACAAACGTGTTTGGAATGTTCAACAATACAAAAGGAGTCGCTATGACCATGTTCAAATCCATGGCATTTGCAGGATCAATTGCCGCCATGAGCACGCTTTCATTCGCGTGGAGTATCAGTGGCAACGTTGTTTCAGCCGGTTCAGGCAGAGCACTTTCCGGTGTCAAGATTACATCTTTCAACTATGCGGGTGTAGAATCCACAAGCGCCGAAGATGGCTCTTTCACAATTTCCAATGATGGTATCGAAGCTTTGCGAAACGTCAAGATTGCAAAAGCATCTGTCCAATTCAACCACAACGTCATCAGCATTTCTGGTGTCAAGGCCCAGACGATTACCGTTTCCGTCATGGACGCACTCGGCAAGGTCGCATATTCCCAGACGCAGCACAACGTCATGGGTTCCATGATTGTTGACCTGAACAAGAGCTCCGCCAAGGGCGCCAAGTTCCTCCGCATCAACGCAGACGGAAGCCGCGGTACCTACCAGCTCGGCAAGACAGTGACCCTTCTCAAGGAAGGTGATCCGCTGCCGTTCTTGCAGTTCTCACTGGACGGCTACCAGAACGCCACCTACCAGGCCAAGGCCGAAGTCGAAACTGGCGTCGAGATTAAGCTGACAAGAGGCTCAAATATCAATCCACCTAATCCTCCGGAATCCAGCGCAGCAACCACGCCGGAAAGCTCCGCTTCTACGCCGGAAAGCTCCGCCACGGCAGAATCCTCTTCTTCTGCTGAAATACAACAAGTCATCGTTGACTGCTCCGGCAAGACTGCAAAGGTCGGAGATAACCAAAAAATGTCCGTGAACGTCGACGGCAAGAACCGTACATTCATTATGCATATCCCGAGCGCCTACAAGGGCGACAAGCCGGTACCGCTGGTTATTGACTACCACCCGATTGGTGGCTCTGGCAAAGGCGAATTTGACAGCTCCCCGTACAAGGCCAAGACTGACCCCGAAGGCGTAATCACACTTTACCCGGACGGCACTGGCAAACCGGGTGGAATGGGTAACGGCTGGAACGTCGGTCCTTGCTGCTCCAACGACGATGACGTCAAGTTCTCTTACGCAATGATTGATAAGCTCAAAGAAATCGCCTGCATCGACCCGCAGCGCATCTACGCTACCGGCTTCTCGATGGGTGGCGGTATGAGTAACCACGTGGCTTGCATGATGTCCGATGTCTTCGCCGCAGTTGCTCCGGCAGCTATGGACTTGAACAAGACCAACAGCGCCGCTTGCAAGATGTCTCGTCCGATTTCTGTCATCAACTTCCGCGGCACGAATGACCCGGTCTGCCGTTACCAAGGTGGCGATAGCGGCTTCAACGACGGCTTGAACTTCCTTGGCGCCGAAGGCACCTTCAAGTTCTGGGCCGAAAAGAACGGCTGCGAAGGCTCTCCGTCTAAGAACAGCAATGGTTGCCAGGAATACTCCAACTGCAAGGACGGCACGAAGGTCGTGCTCTGCACCAAGCAGGGCGGTGGTCACGACTACGGTGACGCTAGCATTGGCTGGCCGTTCCTCAAGCAGTTCACGCTCCCGGCAGAATTCGTGAAGTAATGAATCAAGTTTGATTTCATAATTCATCCTCTACAGCAAAATCGCCCTGGTTGGACCAGAGCGATTTTTGTTAACTTGCAAAAAATTAGGCGTTTCTCATTTTTTACATTGATAATTTCCTACAAAAATATATTTTTATAGTCTAAAGCTGTTATATATTTATTTAGGTCATCCTTGGAATCAAAAAAGGAGTCGATATGACCATGTCTAAATTCATAACTTTTGCAGGAACAATCGCTGCTTTTAGCTCCCTGTCCTTTGCTTGGAGCATTTCCGGCGGCGTGTTCACAAACATGGGTCAGCCCATCCCCGGCGTAAAAATCACATCTTCCAACTATCCCGGTGTAAACGCCACCACAACCGACGGCGGTTCATTCAGCATTACTGGTAACAATACCGAGGCATTGCGTCAAACCTTCATCCCGAAAGAATCCATTCAATTCAACCACAATGTCATAAGCATTTCGAACGTCAAGGCGAACACGATTACCGTTTCCGTCATGGACGCTCTCGGTAAGGTTGCATTCTCCCAAACGCAGCACAACGTCAACGGGACTCTGCTCTTCGACTTGAACAGGACTTCCGCCAAGGGAGCCAAGTACATCCGCATCAATGCAGACGGACACCGCGACACTTATAAGCTTAGCAAGACGGTTTCGCTCCTCAAGGAAGGGGATCCGCTGCCGATTCTCATCTTCGTGAAAGACGGCTTCGAGAACTTCACCTATACCATGAAGGCCGAAACGGAAACAGACGTCTTTATCCAGATGCAACCGGGTACAAGCGCACCGTTATCGAGCGCCACGGTCGAACCGCCAAAGTCAAGCGCAGATGCGACCAGCAGCACTACTGAACCGACCAGCTCTTCCGCCACGGTTCCGGCTTCCAGCGAAACCGTTTCTTCTAGCAGCGCCGCTCCGGCAATTGACTGCTCCGCAAAGACACTCAAGAGCGATACCGAAATCATGGTCGATGGACGCAAGGTCATCGTGAAATTCCCGAACGGCAACTTTACGGGTGACAAGCCAGTTCCGATGCTCATCAACTACCACCAAATCTTCGGTAGCGCCGCTGACTGGGTGAACGACTCCAAGATTGGTAAAGTCGCTTTGGCCGATGGAGCAATCAGCATCTACCCAGACGGCCTAGAAACCCCGGGCGGCCAATTGGGTCAGGCATGGAACGTCGGACCGTGCTGTACGGACGCAAACGACACCCTGTTCACCCGTAACATCATCAAAGAACTCACCGCACAGGCCTGCGTCGATCCAAAACGTGTCTATGTGGCCGGATGGTCTATGGGTGGCGGCATGGCCAACTACGCAGGATGCGTCCTCGCCGACGTTGTCGCTGCGGGCGCATCTTCCGCATTCGACCTCACGAAAGAAGTTCTGGATGCTGGCCAGTGCAACCCGGCACGTCCGTACCCGATTCTCAACTTCCGCAGTACAAACGACGGCGTCGTGAACTACAACGGCGGATTCTCACAAATTGTCAGCGGCAAGCCGCTCACGTTCCTTGGAGCAAAAGAAACCTTTAAAAAGTGGGCCGAACTGGACGGCTGCACGGGCGAACCCAAGCAGAATACGCCGAGCGCAGGTTGCGAAACC
>JAEEGH010012865.1_pt1 | contig 18685 bp, 20 predicted proteins | sample 9134181 | NCBI WGS metagenome assembly JAEEGH01 (sample SAMN16246544, study PRJNA631951) | gut metagenome | biome: gut microbiome; feature: rumen; material: DP-attached | host: Bos | place: Iran: Karaj | collected 2018-10 | reverse complement strand
AATAGCCATGCCAAACTCATTGCGTTTCTTTCTTGGTGCCATAAGTGTGTTATCCATAATATTTTTATCCTCACTAATACTTATCGCACTATCTCAAAAAAATAAAGTGCGTAAGTTTATTAACGATAACTTACACACTTGATATTACACTCTCAATGCCTTATATTTAAAATTTCCAAGCTATCCTAGATCAAACGTCTTTTTCAAGAATACGCACTTTAAAAATCGCGATACAAATCACTCATGAACAGCGACTAGCTTTTCTACAACAGAGCCATTCAATTTATCCACAAGAAATATTCACTGCTCACGATATAAAAAAATTTTACGATATAACTCACACCTTAATTTCACTCTGACAATAGAATAAAGACAAACAGACATAGATGAAATATCATGAAATTATAGTAGCCGAATTTGCATAAATTTTTAGATTCGTACTTGATTGAATTTTCTAAACCGGTTTAAAGGAGCTGAGTTATGATCAAATCAAACAGAAAGGTTAAATTTTTTGCTACTGCCCTTACAGGACTTTTAGCAGTGGGATTATCTGAAGCGAATGCGGAACAGCCGGACAGAGAGAGCATTGCCCAGGTTGCGCTCCTGCAGTCTCTGGCACAGGGGTATTTCGGCGGCACGGTTACAGCCAAAGAGCTTATTTCCCGCGGAGACACCGGAATCGGAACCTTTGAGGGACTCAACGGTGAAATGATTGCTCTAGACGGAGTAATTTATCAGGCCCTCGGTGACGGAACAGTCATAGTTGCACCTGATACAACAATTATTCCATATGCGACCGTAACATTCTTCGACAATGATTACGAAGTCAAAGTGACTGATATCAAGAACAAAGCCGATTTTGAGAAAGTCATGAATGCCGTTGTCAAGGAACACGGCGTCAACAGTTTTTATATGGTGAAACTCCATACGGAATTTGAATCAATTCTGTTCAGAAGTGAATACGGAAGCAAGGCTCCGTATCCTACACTGGTGGAGGCGCTTAAAGGAAAGCAGACGGAATTTACCGAAAAAAATATCAAAGGTACTCTTGTTGGACTTTTCTGTCCAAGCTACATGGGCGAACTGAACTCACCAGGCTGGCATTTCCATTTCATTTCCGATGACAGGAAAAAAGGCGGACATATTCTTGAGCTTTCAGTAAAGGATGCTACGGTATATTTTGACAAGACTGACAAGTTCACCATGATTCTGCATGATGATCCGGCCTTCCATGAGATAAATCTTAAAAAGGATATGTCTGAAGATATCCGAAGCGCCGAGCAGGATACCAAGGGCAAAATGCAGTGAAGAAATGATAATCACTGTTAAATGAGCAAACTTTCCCAGCATGAAAGCTAATAAGATATTATTCAAACAGCCGGAATAAAGACCGGGGAAGCAGTCGAACCTGCCTCCCCGGTCTTTTAACGCTGCATAATCAATGAAATTTTTAAAATTGCTGTTAATGCCTTTTTTCGGGACGTTATGCACCGCCGGCCGGTCAATCCTTTAATCAAAAAAAAACATTATCAAGACATCAGGTCGAAATATAATATTCCTTGAAGAACATACTCAACAAACATAAATCAACTTCATATTTTGGGGCACTGCCGGTGAACAGTGCTGACTTAGATCAACGCAGTATATTTTTAAATTCCTGGACAAAAATTTTGGTTTTAGGTTCAAAAATACAGATGCGTTATAAAATGTAACGGTTTTCTGTGGCATCAACACTTTTGTTGAACAGAGCCTCAGGATTTTTTATCTGATCGATCCGTATTTCAGCGTCCTTCAGGGCGTGGATATAAGTCATAAAAACAGGTACAATCTTTCTTGCTGACAGAGATAGACTTAGCCTTTCTCAATGACAGCAAACAGCCGCAGAGCCTGTGAAGTAAACCGTACTGACGATCAGCATCAATACCCGCCGAGAGCGGTCTGCTGCAAAAACCGGTATGATCCCCCGCCTTCAGGCATAGGAGAATGTCAAAAAATTATCCGGCAACCGTGGTGCGCCGTTTGAGCTGTAAATGTTTACAATTACTGTTTTCAATCTGATCCGACTGCTGGAAACAAAACTGATAAACCGAATACGGAGATATATTATGAGACTGATTTCCGCCTGCACCGCACTGCTGTGCGCATTTTTAAATCATGAAGCAGCAGCAGACAATTACGACAAAAAACTCGCCGGCACGTGGCTTGAAACCAGCCGCAGTTTTAATTATGGTCCGGAGAATCTAATCCTGGAATTTACCGGAAATCATACTGTCAAAATAACAAACCTGCTTAAAGAGCCGGTAACAGCCACCTATGAAATACCTGATCGCCCCTACATGAACCGGCCGGAAGACGGAGCATTCAGTATAACCTACACATATGAATACCAGAAAATGTCCTCGGGTGTTCTCATCAGCACATCATTCACCCAGGAGCTTTACTATCATGAGGAAGACGGTCTGCCGGTCCTGTCAGAAACAGGATTCGAGCACGACGGCTGCGGATTTATGATCACAAACGAATACCTGCCGAAAGAGAAATTTGTGAAAGGATATGTGTCGAATCTCTCAAAGGAAGTAAACAGATTCTGCACAAATGAAAAGAAACCGAGAGGCAGGTAAAAGCGGACAGCTGAGCGGATAATATTTGCCAGCGGCTCCGAAAAAAAGCCTCAGGCACCGCATCAGTCTGAACTTAAAAACATCTATCTCCAGTAATCAGTCTCACAGTCAAGATCTATACTGCGGCTTTTAAAAACAGGATCCCTTCCCTGTCTTTTCTGCAGCTGATAATCCTTCAGAGCCCGCATAACATATTTAGACAGGATCAGAATACATGCAACGTTGATAATCGTCATGCAGCCCATGGTCAAATCTGCTATATTCCACAGAAGCGCACTTGGAAGCAGAGCACCAATCATAATTATCAGTGTTGCGGCAAGCCGGTAGCAAAGAAGGAAATGCTTACCGGGCTCACCTCTGAATATATAGAGAAACGCCTTATCCACATAAAACAGGTTGCCGATAATGGACGTGAATGCGAACAGAGTAATTGTTGATGCCACAATCAGATTGCCGAAGTTTCCGAAGGCTGATTCCGCAACCATGAGTACATACGGTACACCGTTAAGATCTGCCGATGGCTCGATTTCAGAACTTAAACACATTAAAGCGGTCGCCGTGCAGATGATCATGGTATCAATAAAGACAGAAAAAACCTGGACAAGCCCCTGCTTTACAGGATGACTTACATCGGCGCAGGCGGCGGCATTTGGGGCTGATCCCATACCGGCTTCATTGCTGTAGAGAGCTCTTTTAATTCCGTACATTACACAGCTTCCGGCAAATCCGCCGAAAATCGCATTAAAATCCATCGCCTCCCTGAACATTCGTGAAAACATGGCCGGAACAAAATCAATATGCTTCAGCACCGCAACAGTGGCTACTACAATATAAATTACGCCCATAAGAGGAACAAGAAGCGAGGTGAATTTTATAATGCGGTGTCCTCCTCCGATGATCACATACCCCGCAACTGCAGTAACAATCAATCCGATATAAAAGGGGGATGTTTCTCTGTTGTAAAAATCAAAACCGCTGAAGGAATCCTGAAGATTGTAGCTTGCCAGCATATTAAAACCCACCATAAAGGTGGAAATCAGACTGAAAACGAAAAGAAGAGGAAGAAAACGGCCCTTTGATACATGCTCAATGTAATAGGCTGGTCCGCCGTATGCCCCTTTTTCAGATTTTCTTTTAAATATCTGGGCAAGAACTGTTTCCGCAAAGGCTGATGCCATACCCACCAGTGCAATAGCCCACATCCAGGGAACAGCACCGAAGCCGCCCATGCAGATAGCGGCGGAGACACCGACAATGTTTCCGGAACCGACTCTCGAAGCTGTAGAAACCATCAGAGCCTGAAAGGATGAAACACCGTGCTTTTCACTTTTCCTTTCAAAAATAATCCTGAACACATCAAAAAAAAGACGGAACTGCACAAAGCGGGTAAGCACCGTGAAAACAACACCGCAAAGCAGAAGCAGAGCAATCAAAAAATTGCTGTAGAGATAATCATCAACCAAAGCTATATAACTGTTCAGGAGTTCCATACAGTCCTCTTCATCACGGAAACCATCAGCTGTAATACAGGCTGAAAAACAGATCAGTACATATATTTTAACATTTAAAAGGATGCCAACGCATTGATCCCCCGTATTTATCAGACTTTGAACACCTGTCTGCACAAAAAACATCACTCCACTCCTAAAGCAGCGGTTGTTCAGCTGCAGAGCAGTGAAGTTTCGAGTCTGGCATCAACCGCAGGAAAACAATCACCATGAAAATACACATTATTTTTTATAGAGTCCGGCATAAACGAAAAACAGAATTTTTAATCATTCTCCAGCCATCTGTAATATCAAGTCAATTATTTACATATTTATATATTTTTTTAAAATATATTGAATATTTTGTATTATTTAGTATGATTTTCTCACCTTATGACATTAAGCATTTCAGTCATGATGCCGTTAAACAGCCCCGCGCTGCGGTGTGCATCATAAAACACATAGATTCATGGACAAAAAACATGGCGGATAACACAAACAGAAAAAAAGAGACAGGCGAGCTTGATCAGCTGTTTCAGCGCGTCGGAAAGTACAGAAACGGCAGGGATCTGGACGGGCTTTTCAAATTCATCAAAAAGTTCAGAAAAATGGCGCCGTACAATGCGATGCTCCTTCATATGCAGCGTCCGGGAAGCATTTACGTAGCTTCCGCAGAAGACTGGGAGTCAAGATTCAACCGTACCGTAAAGCCGGAAGCCAGACCCCTCGTGCTCCTAAAGCCTTTCGGTCCGGTCAAATTTGTGTTTGACGTTCTTGATACCGAAGGTCCCGATCCGTTTCCGGAGGATATTCTCGAACCGTTTAAAATTTCGGATGAAGAGCATGAGTATGAATGCTACCGCGCACTGAACAGTCTGATCCGCAGAATCGTCGCAGACGGCGTCTCCTATCATGAAATGGATGGAGGATCCGCCCAGGCCGGCCGCATTCAGACTGCATCCGTGCGGCAGGAGGCCGAATACTGCAGTTATGTAATGAAGACCGAATACAACCTTTTAGTCAACAGAAACCTGGGCATTGTTGAAAAATTTGTCACAGTTCTTCATGAGCTCGGTCATCTGTACTGCGGTCACCTGGGAACCGTCGACATCGGAAGATGGCCTGACAGAAGAAGGGAGGACAGCCTTAAAGTCAGGGAATTTGAAGCTGAAAGCGTATCCTGGCTCGTTTGCTCAAGAATGGGCATCGATTCAAAATCAGAAAAGTATCTGTCAGATTATCTGGAGGGAAACGAACCGGTGCCGCCGATAAGTCTTGATGAAATATTAAAGGCTGCAGGCATGATTGAAGCCAGAATTAACAGCTATGTCAGTCCATGCAAAAGCCTGATAGCACGTGTCAAGGAAACCAGGCGCCGGTAGAGAGAATTCTGCAGAAAATAAAAGGGGACTTATGTCCCCGTAAAATAATTCCTTAAATACTCTGAAATGTCCTGATCCGCTGATCAGGACAGATGCAGTACTACTTCATCGGAGGTATGCGCAGAATCTGGCCTGGATAGATTTTATCCGGATCCTGAAGCATTGGCTTATTGGCTTCAAAAATCTGCTCATACTTTGCTCCGTTACCTTTGCCGTACTGAGATTCTGCAATCTTCCAAAGAGTATCGCCCTTCTTAACCTCATAGAAACTGGATGCATCCCCTGAAGATTCAACCTTGACATCTCCGATTTCAACCTGGGAAACACCCTCCTGATTACCTACAGCAAGAGCAGCCTTTTCAAGAGTCGCCAGATCCTTGACATTGCCTTTGAGTACTGCCTTTTCGCCCTCAAACTCAACAGAAATATCCTTGGTATCAAGACCGAGTGCATCCATATTCTGCTTCAGATCGGCAGCCTTGTCTTCAGCCTTTGCTCCGCCGAAAATTCTCTGACCCACACCTTTGACAAATGAAATAAGTCCCATTTTTTCTCCTCAATAAAAAATTGTTTTCAAAACATGGAAATTATAATCCGGCTCTCATTTCAAAAAGCAGTCACATCACTCAAAATCATGAATCTGAATCAAAAATCAAAAGATAGCACAGCTTCATGCCTCAGGTAAAAATGATATTTACTCATGATCCGCTTCCCGTTCCGGTATTATCCTTGAAGCCCTTTCTTGCTGAATTCTCCTGCCTCAGATCCATTTTTTCATTAATGACGCCTCTGAATGTCTGGAACATATTTTTAAGCGTGGCTATAGTTACAGGCTTGCTTACAATATCCAGCATGCCGGCATCCCGGCATTCTATTCTTTCCGTCTGGGAGGCGTTGGCGGTCAATGCAAGGATCACAACCAGAGGATTATATTTTATGATCCTTCTAGATGCCTCTATGCCGTTCATTTCCGGCATCTGCAGATCCATCAGAACAAGATCCGGAACCTCCCTCTGCACATGCTCCACCGCCTCGATGCCGTTATCTGCAAGAGTTACCGTGTGCCCAAGATTCTCCAGCATTTTCTTAATGATAAACTGGTTAACCTTGCTGTCCTCAACCAGAAGAATGCGGTACTTTCTTTCCTCGCTGGAGCCGGATCCGGTCTTGACCACGGATTTAATATTGATAAGTCTCGCATCTCTTGCAGGCAGCCTCTCGGGGATGACAAACCAGAAGGTACTGCCCTTTCCCAGCGTGCTTTCCACACCGATTGTTCCGTTCATCAGCTCGATTATCTTCTTGCAGATTGCAAGACCGAGACCGGTGCCTCCGAACCGCCTTGTCATGGATGCATCAACCTGCCTGAACGGATTGAAAAGCATCTCAATTTTATCAGGTGATATACCTATGCCCGTATCTGAAATTTCAAATCTGAGAGTCTTGTTCTTCAGGACATTCGCTTTAAGCTTTACTGTTCCGAACTGGGTAAACTTGATGGCGTTGCCGAGAAGATTGAAAATCACCTGGGAGAGTCTGTTCTGATCCCCGACGATAATATTAGGAAAATTATCTGAAACCTCAAGTTCAAGACTGATCCCCTGCTCCTTGGCCTTGGGAAGCATCTGCTTGATAATGGAATCCATGACAAAGCGGACTGAAAATTCCAGTTCCTCAAGCTGCATTTCATTCGATCCCATGCGGGAATAGTCAAGCACATCCTTAAGCAGAAGCTGAAGAAGATTTGCGGAATGGGATACATGCTTAATAAGATTTCTCTGCTCCTCGGAAAGATCAGTAAGCTCCAGCAGATCCAGAATTCCCACAATCGCCTGCATAGGCGTTTTTATCTCGTGAGACATTACCGCAAGGAACTGTGACTTAGAGCGGCTTACCTCCTCGCTTATGCGCTTTGCTCCTTCGAGAGTCTGCATCATCTTGATTTCTGCGGATATGTCAAAAAGCACACCCATGTAGCCGTCAAATTCTCCAGCCGCATTTTTTACCGGCTCGCCGTGAAAGCACAGATAATAATCCTGACCCTTGAAGGTAACCATGGTCACATACTTGTAGATATTCTCACGTTTTGCAAACATCTCCTTCATGGTTTTGACCTTTCCCTGCGGCTTTAAATCCGTGGAAAGTTCATAAATACTCGGCAAATCAGTCATATTAAGGCCGTAGAGAGTTCCGGAAAGGTTGAGAAGATGCTGGGACAGCTTCAGAGCATCGGTTATCTCACGGTCATATTCAAATACACCGTCGCTGTTTGCTCTCCAGTACGCAATATTCGAAACCTGGATGAACTTGACAATTTTCTCCATATGACGGTGATACCGGTTTGCAACCTCGTAAATCTGGTTGGTGATGCCGGAGCAGACATGATAGCGCTGCACTGCACTGACTATCAGCGACCGGTAGGAACGAATCAGTTTTTTGGCGTTGATGTCGAGCTGATTGTTTTTCGAGGATGAAAGAACAACAAGATAGATTGAATCGTTTATGGAGCATGACAGCAGAAGAACCGACGCGTAGTACTTCTGAATCTGCTTTGTAATGCTTCCGAATTCAGGGATCTCCATAGGGGAATAAAGAACCGTCACGTCATCACTCAATACAACTCTTTTGGTGAGGTTGCCGTGGATCAGAATGACAGGCTCAAATTCACTGCAGCTTGAATATACCGGCTCCCAGACCATTTCATGAAAGATAAAAAGCTGAAGATGCTCAAAAGGCACCAGCTGATGCAGACATTCCGTCATGGCAGTCATAATGAAGTCCGGATCTGTCGCGCGGGTCTGAACATCAAGTCCCTTGAGAACCTTGGTCAGAATTTCACGGTATCTGGATTCCCTGCCCTCGCTGAAAGAAAGAAGAAGTTTGTAGCGCTTCAGTTCATCGGCAAGACGTTCAGGAGAAACCGTATCTTCAGAATGCACCCTAAAGCTCCTCCTCGCAGAAAATAATATTTTCATGCATCAGATTGGAATCTGTATTAACTCCGTTGGTAAACTGTCCGTGCTCTCCCGCAGAAAAGAATCCGCATACGGGATATTCCAGATTCTTCAGAAAATCCACCTCCTGACTGTTCATGGAGGATCTTATGAGATAGCAGGTTACGGTAAGCATGCCGTAAATCCTGGTGCAGTTTTTTATATCGTTTCTGCACTCCACGGCATTCTGAAACTTGCGGACCATAACATCATGGGCATAGGGTTTCATAAGACAAATGCTTGTACCAACCCTCAGGTGCGTATAGGTTTTCAGCCCGCCCTCGGGAGTTGCGGAAAAAACAACGTAGGTCTGATAGTTGTTGTCACGCGACGAAAGTCCTGTCGGCACACCGAGAGGATGCGTGAAAACAAGCTCCTTGAACACATCTGACGAGTCTGAAAGCAGCTCCCCGGGGAAATAATCCTCCAGCCAGCTGCGGTATACGTCAATGGCGCGGCGGTTGTCAATCTCGAGGATCCTGTTTCCCTCGGTTCTGCTGATAATTCCCTTGTTGGGCATAATGCGGTAGAAGGATGAATAGGTAGTTCTGATGCGGCAGGACGGATAAAAAAGAACAAACGCGTAGAAATCCTCGTCGATATAGGCGCTCTTTGAGGTGAAGCACTCGGCAATCTCGCCGTGATAGCCCGAACCGCCGCCGAATATTGGAATGGATTTTCCGAAAAAGTTTTCAAAAAAACCGATAATGAACTGCTGCTTGAGGATGTGTCCGAAGACGAAATACACCAGATCCGGAATTTCACCCTTTCTGCCGCATGAAGTAAGCGCTCTTCTGATTTCACTGTCGAGTTCAGAATTTTCGTCTGAACCGAAAAGACCGCTTCCTATGGCATAAGTGCCGTCAGGATCATAAAAAATCATTACCGACATGCACTCGATATCAGCAAAGGTTGAGGGATCATTTGAAAAAACACCGAACTGGGATGAAACTCCGACGAACGCACAGCCCGGCAGTTCATTAAGAATTGTCTCTCTGATTACAGAGCCGGCCTTTTTATATGAACTTGCAATAAGAACAAAATCCGGATGTTCACCTGAAGATTTTATTCTCGAGACAAGCCCGAGAGCAGCATCCTTCGGACTGGCATCCTTGAACACATAACTTTCAAGACGCATTTTCTACAGGCTTATATCTCTAATCTCTTCAACGGCAGCCTTTAAATCACTGCAAAGCTCCTCCACCATTTTTCTTATTTCACTCTCCTTTAGCTCCGGCTGAGGACCGCGGCAGATCAGCTCAAGCTCCTTGGCCTTTGCCGAACACTCCATAACCCCGTACTGTGCACAGACTGATTTCATGGTATGGGCGGAAATGCCCATATTTGCATAATCCTTCTTATCAAGCTGAATCTTAAAAGCCTTGATACGCTCTGTGGTATCATCGACAAAAACATTTATAAGCGTGTTAAGGAGCTCTTCTCCCACATCAATGCTCATCTGCTTTAAAATATCACGATTGACATATCCCATATTTCCTCCAGTAAGAGAATTTTTTTTATTTTTATAATATCAGGCATGCACGCAGGCATCTCATCCTGTCACTGACGGCACCGGTTTAAAATCATATAGCCTTTGTGCCGCCGTCTCCAGGTTCGTTTTTCCAGGTGGCTTTTTTGCGGTATATAGTTGACGGATTAATCTCAAGATATTTTGCCGCCCTGTCTATGCTTCCGCCGCAAATCTTTATGGCATTTTCGATATATATCTGCTCAATCTCGGCTATAGGTCTAATCTCCTCCGCCCTGGCCGGTCTCAATCCGTCATGAGCCGGTGTGAAACTTGTGTTAGCTGTATTCATCACTGCAGGAGGCTGCATAATCATAGGACCGTACAGCGATTCACTGCCGCGGTTTGCCGCTTCCCTGATCACTGCCGGAAGCATCTCCTCGGTAACCTCGTCTCCGTCGTTCATCACCACGATCTGCCGCATCACATTCTGAAGCTGGCGGACATTTCCCGGCCAGTCGTAACACAGCAGCAGCTGACTTGCACGTATGGTGAAGCGCCTGAAAGCCTTGTTCTCCTCCTTGGAAAACTCGAGAAGAAACTTTGTTGCTATACGCTCCACGTCATCTCCGCGCTCTCTGAGCGGAGGAAGATGAATAGGGATCACATGAAGTCTGTAGTACAAATCCTCCCGGAACCTGCCGGCCTTGACTTCAAGAAGAGGATTGCGGTTGGTGGCGCAAATAATGCGGATATCGACCTGCTCCATCACGTTGGAGCCGACCTTGTAGAATTTTCCCGTCTGAATGAAGCGCAGAAGTTTGCTCTGAAGCGACAGATCCATTTCGCAGATTTCATCAAGAAAAAGCGTACCGCCGTCAGCAATGCCCACAGCGCCGATTCTTGTACCTATGGCACCGGTAAATGCCCCTTTGACATGTCCGAAAATTTCGCTCTCGATTAAATCCTTGGGAATGGCGGCGCAGTTAAGCGGGACAAACTTGCCGCTTCGGCAGTTGCTCAGCTTGTGAATGGCCTCGGCGCACACCTCCTTTCCGGTTCCGCTCTCACCCGTAATAAATACCGACGCCTTTGACGGAGCGACTCTTTCAATTGTCTGATAGATACCCTTCATAACCTTTGAGGCACCTATAAACCCGACAAACTGATCATTCATGTCCTTCTGATACTGATTGACTAGATTATCAAGATGAAGATGCTTTATGGTGTTGCTGAGCGTCACCCTCAGACGGGCCGCCGAAACAGGCTTGGAGAGAAAATCATATGCACCGTAGCGCATGACATCCGCAGCATCCTCCACAGAGTCCGAACCTGTGATGACGACTACAAGAATATCAAGGCGGTTGGTTTTTATGTGATTGAGAATTTCAAATCCGGATATGTCCGGCAGATAGAGATCAAGGAGAATAATATGAGGCTTGAAGGAATGTATCAGATCAAGCGCGGTATGACCGTTATACGCATTCCTCAGGCTTATGTTTTCATTTTTAAGATAAGAACTGTAAACCGCATTCAAAGGCTGAGAATCCTCAACCATAAGCACTCGCGGCAGAAATGATTCCATTCGATGATTCCTTTCCCGTGGTAATACTGTTCCCCTGTGGGAACTTTATAATATTATTCGGAAATTCTGCCGGAACAATCCCGTAATCAAATCAGAATCATTAAACCGCCGAACAATTTCTGATTACAGCTGCCTGAAAAGGCAAAGAACAGAACTCCCTCGTAGTTTATTATAATTCCATATCGAGTCAGAAGTTATTAGGAAGATCAATAAATCTGACTTGTGTTGCAAATTGGTTATGAATATGCTCGCCTAAAGCGCGGATCCCGAGGGTTTCTGTACAATGATGTCCTGCCGCCAGAAGAGATATCCCGAGTTCGTCGGCAACATGAACATTTCTTTCCGGTGTTTCGCCTGTAATAAACAGATCCGCACCGCACTCGGCGGCAAGAGGCAGAAATTCTCCTGCAGAGCCGGTGCACCATGCCACTTTTCTCACAGGCCGTTTCGGATCGCCCACCAGCTCCGAGCGGTGAGAAAGAATTCTGTCGGTCTTTTCCATGAATTCCCCCGCCGGCACGGCATCGGGGAGTTCACCAAGACCGACCATAGGAAATTCTGATCCGTCATCACACCAGCCGGTCTGGCGGATGCCGAGAGTGCGGGCAAGAAGCACGTTGTTTCCGATTTCAGGATGGGCATCAAGCGGCAGATGGTAGGCATAAAGATTGATATCGGATTTAATAAGCGGAGCAACTCTGCCGTGGAGAAGTCCTCTGATTTCAGGAGCGTCACCCCTCCAGAAAAGACCGTGATGGACAATCACGGCATCGGCCTTCAGATCCGCAGCCGCCTCTATCAGCTTCCTGCTTGCACTGACACCGGTTACTATAAGGGAGATTTCACTTCGCCCCTGAACCTGAAGACCGTTAAAGCAGTAATCCTTAATCTGACCGGCTTTAAGAAAACCTTCAAGGTATTTTTCCAGTTCAAAGTTGTTCACAGACTTCCTCCTTGTGCCAGCCGGATCAGTTAGCTTTCTCAATAGTTGTAGAGCCCACGATGGAATTAAGTTTTGTCTGCATGGAACGTATGGCGGCCATATCGTTTGAAGGTCCGCATACTACCTTGAACATGCGCTGACCGCCGCTGCCGTTGCTTGGATAAATGCTGGACTTGCAGACTTTGCTGACGCTTGACTGGGCATTCTTTGCATTGGTCATAGAGGAGAAAACCCCTATCCTTATGAGATACTTTTCACCGGGACGGCTCACAGGCTGCACCGGCGCTGATGAATTCTGCCTTCTCTGCTCAGCCTGGGAAGGTGTTATAACAGCAATCTCGTTTCTCTTTTTGGTGTTCTCGTTTATAACAGTGATTTTGCCTGCATTCTGTCTGCTGGCAAGCTCATCAGCCTTTTTGCGCTCTCTGAGCTCCTGTTCTCTGCGCTGAGCCTCAAGCCGTCTGGCCTGCTGCTCTCTGAGCGCCTGCTGCTTTGCCTCCTGCTCACGTCTGCGGCGCTCTTCGGCCTCCGCCTTTTCCCTGTTGCGCTGCGCTACAAGCTCCTGCTGCTTTCGTTTATCGTCCTCAAGGGCATTGTTATTTTCAATAATGACCGGTTCGGCAGAACCTGACTCGCCTTCTGATGAGGATGAAGTGTTCTGATTTGCTGTCCGGATCTTTTCCTCCTCCTGCATCTGTGCAATAAGACGCTGTCTTTCCTCCTCCCTGATCCTCTCTAGAGCCTTCTCCTGCTCAAACTGGCGTCTGGCGTCAAGATCAGAAAGTCTGGTTATTGCTTCACTGTCCCGGTTGACATTCTCTCCGGATACGAAGAAGGGAACCAGGATACAAAAAAGAAGCATCAGTATAACAGCTCCAGCAAACCGTTTCTGCTGGGGAGTCGGATTCATAATGATTATCTCCTAAAAAGAGTCCGTATCTTTAAACCGGGAATTTTTCGCTGCAGTTAAGACCGACCTGTGCCGGATGCCTCAGCTGTCAGCATCTGCTGCCGAAGCTCTGCTCCGGGATCACTGCCGAAACACCGTATGTACAACCGACATATCATCAATATATAAAAGACCGGGATCAGCAGCAGTCCTTTGATGTTATCCGCCGCATCACTGCCGCAACTGTCAAAAAAGAACCGGCTGCTAGCACTGCCGTGTGCCCGCTCTCTGCGGCACCGGACAGCGCGGCATCAAAAGCATCTTCGATGCTATTATAACGTGAGACAGCACAATTTTGAACTGAAACAGCCCCTGCAAGATTATCGGACGTTTCGCCGCGGGCTCCGGGAAGAGAGCCAAGATACAGTGCGTCAACCTCGCCCGCCAGAAGATTCAGAGATGCAGAATAATCCTTGTCACGCAGCATTCCCACCACCGCTATAAACCGCAGTGAACTGTCGGCTGCCTTAAGTCTTTTCATCCTTTCAACAAGATACCTGAAGGCATGGGGATTATGCCCCACATCAGCATAAACCGGAGGACTGTCCATCAGAAGTTCAAATCTGCCCGGCATTGAAAACCCGGATATAATTCTGCGCACGGTCCTGGGCTCAGGATATACACCGAGAGCATGAAGAGCACACAGAACAATAGCAGCATTTCCGGGAGGAATAACCGGCAAAGGTACTGCACAAATCTCTCCGCTTGAATCTGAATACTCAAAATCCTCGCTGCCGACTTTACAGCAGAAATCCCTTCCTGCAAGCAGACACTCCGCTCCGAGAGACTCCGCCTCCCTGCTTACGCTGAGGGGAATATCCGGCTCGCCGTATATTAATTTTCCGCCCTTTTTAAGAATTCCAACCTTCTGGTACCCTATCTCCTCTCTTGTATTTCCAAGAAAATTCAGATGATCAAGAGCGACATTGGTTATAACAGCAAGCACGGCGTCAAGAATATTGACTGAATCATATCTGCCGCCCATACCTACCTCCAGGATCAGATAATCAGCAGGCTTAAGGCTGAAAATGTAAAAAGCGGCAAGAGTTGTAAATTCAAAAAATGTCAGAGTGACACCGGCCTTTCGGCGCAGCTTCTCTATATAATCAAAGGATTCAAGAAGTTCATCATCTGAAACCATCCTGCCGTTTACAGTTATACGCTCATTGAATCTGATCAGATGAGGACTGTTGTAAAGATTGCAGGATGCTCCTGAGTCTCTCAGAAACGCAGCCAGAAGATTGGTAACAGATCCCTTGCCGTTTGTACCGGTGACAGTGACTATCACCGACTTTTTTAAAGGAGACAGATCCATCATATCCGCCACGGCCTGCATGCGTTCTAGTCCCGGATCAATACTGCGGCAGTGGATTGTCTCAAGATAAGAAAGCCAGTCCTCTAGCGACTGGCCCGAAAAATGTTCACTGGAAACCATTCTTTCCTTATTCTTGTTCAGTAGGTTCAAGATTCATAAACTTGCCAATCAGACAGGCAAGTCTGTCTCTCATATCGCGGCGATCAATAATTCCGTCAAGAACACCCTTGGTAAGAAGGAACTCTGAACGCTGGAATCCTTCAGGAAGTTTTTCTCTCACTGTCTGCTCAATTACACGCGGACCTGCGAAACCGATCAGCGCCTTAGGCTCTGCCACATTAACATCTCCGAGCATGGCAAGGGAGGCAGAAACACCGCCCATTGTAGGATTGGTAAGAACAGAAATATAAGGAAGACCTTCATCGGAAAGTTTTTCAAGAGCGGCACTTGTCTTTGCCATCTGCATAAGAGAGAAAAGCGACTCCTGCATACGTGCACCGCCTGAGGTTGCGAAACAGATAAGAGCTCTTCGATCCGCAATAGCCTCTTCTACGGCCTTAACAAAACGGGCACCGACAACGGATCCCATTGATCCGCCCATAAAATCAAACTCGAATGCACAGGCTACAACAGGAATTCCCTTGACCGTACCTTTCATCACAATGAGAGCATCCTTCTCATTGGTTTTCTTCTGTGCATCAATGAGACGATCCTTATAGCGCTTGAAATCCTTGAATTTAAGAATATCCTTAGGCTCAAGCTCGGCACCGATCTCCTCTCTTGAAACCACATCAAGAAAACGCAGCAGTCTCTCACGTGCACCTATCTTCATATGGTGACCGCACTTAGGACATACAAAAAGATTGCGCTCCACTTCGGCACGGTACAGCACCTGCTGGCATGAATCACATTTAGTCCAGACTCCCTCGGGAATATTTACTGTTTTGCCATTGGTATCTATTGAAGGTTTGTTGGAATTACCCTTCCATACATTCTCAAGCCAGCTCATTAAAACCTCGTACTACAACTATGACCAAAATCAATAAGAATTAAAATCAGATGGATTATACCATAGGCGGCGCGTGCTAGAACACACAGGCGTCACTTTTTGAATAGAACCGCGGTGCAGTAGCTGCCGTTTTACACCTCAGCGGAAATATCGTGAACCTGCGCAATAACATCATTACAAGAAGGATTCTTCTGATCTCAAAAGTATTTCATCTGCAGGCATGAAAATTTTCACTTTCAAATGCTGTTCATAACCGCGCTGTCAGAATCTGAAATCGGACTAACTGCGGGGTCAGTCCTTATTTTAGAGTATTCCTCAGAGTAAATTCAGAAAGTATGATAACAAGCAAGTGTCAGGAACATCATATCAGTGTCAGTTCAAAAATGAGGCGCATCAATATGTTGAAATCTATGTGCGCAGGCTCTGAATTCAGATAAAACTACTCGTCATCCATATCATCGCTCGCCATCACAATGGTAGAACCGGCACCTGTTGCATCAGTAATGTCTCCAAATGGAAAGGGAATAATTGGACGAGGCTCTTCTGGTACGACAGGACGATGATTGAGAATATAACGTTCTGCAAAATGAAAGAAAGTTGCAATATCATCGGCGTTACTGGCAAAAAATACGCTGTTTATGGAGCCTTGAAGAAACTTCTCCATGACCGATGTCGCACTGCTATCGCCAATCAGCAGGGACATACGGTCACATTTTGATGAACGTCCAGTATTTATGAAGTCATTCATTGACTTTTCCCAACCATCATTTGGATATCCGCCACTGACAAGGAGCACTACAGGTCGATAGGCTCTTGACGGAACAGCACAGCGATCTTCTATCATGGTTTTCACCATTACCAAAGCATCGGCCAGGTTTGTTCCACCTCCTGCACTTAAATTACACCAGGTGACATTTTCCACAGGTTGCAGAGGAATATGAAGTTTTGCATGATTGTCAAAAGTAATCACTGACAGGTGGATTGACATCCGATTCTGATTCGTAGCCTTTTTAAAGTAAGTGATCATGGTTTCAACAGCTTTGTTCAGTATTCTTATATTGTCTCCATCCATGCAGCCGCCGATATCAAGCAGTAAAAAAACAAACGTCGGTTTGTCAAAATCATCAAATAATGCTGGCTCAAAAACCATATCAATCTCCTTTTAAAATTATTTGATAATCTGTAACTCAAGACCTGATTTCAGCAGACTTGTAAAAAGTTCATTTTCATCAACCAGGATATGACCAGAATTCACGAGCATACGGGATGCAAAATTAAGAATGACTGCATTTGGAATTCTGATCTGGCTTAAAGCACGGGGATGTATGTCCGAGCTCTCGGCTTTACACCCTTGAACCTGCATCTGATTACTTAATTGTTGTCTTCGTCTCTTCTGACATCATCACTCAGTGATTTTCGACCCGCATCATCAATAACACCGCATGAGCAGACAAATTTTAACAATGAAAATGGATGATTTCTTTCCATCGGACAGTAAAATCATTTCAGTACAGAATCATAAAAAAACAATTCCTTTGTAGTTGCGATCATTCAACAGCATGTACAAATACTCATTTAGATTAGGCATGAAGTTTCCGGTAATCAAACAGTCAAAAATGTTACCTTCAAGAATGAGCACAGGCTGCGTTCTGGAAAAGATTCCCGGATCACTATGCCTTTTAGTCAGTTTCCTGTCACCCATACACTTCTCCTACCTAACCTTAAAAATTGCAATCTTGTCATAACTTGAACAGGGACTGCCAAGTGTCACCTGACTTCCGCTTTTCAATTCATATGGTATGTTAGGTTCAATCCTGCTGATGTCGATATAGGTTCCATTTGTTGATCCCACGTCTTCGATATAAAGTTTACTACCGTCATGCCATATATTTGCATGATTTCGACTAACTCCCATTCTTGACTCCAGATATTCCTTCACAGCCTTGTCTGCTGAAGACCGTCCCAGAATGGATTTTTCGCCAAATTTCTTCGGCTGAACTAAGCACATGCCGTCAAGAGACTCAAGATATTTTCCAGGTTCCTGTTGTTTTGGTTTATTATGCTCATCTGGTGTAGTTGGATGAACCCCCGCCAGACTTCCTCCGCATTTTGAGCAGTATGCACTGTCTGGAAAATTAGTTTCTCCGCACCATTTACAGAATTTGAACAGGTCCGGGCCTGGTGGAGAAGAAGGATTTGGAGCATATTCACCGCCATTATCCTGCCCCATAATGCGTTTATATTCGTCATCCGGCATGTTTACCGGTGTTTCAAACAGAATATCATTTCCGCATTTTCGGCATAAAGCTTTATTAGAATCGTTAATCCAGCCGCAGGGACATTTTTTGATTAAAGCCATATTACTCACCTATTCTATTCAGGTTGGATTTATTGTAATAAAAATAATAGTTCTCTATAAATTTTAGTTGAATGGTTAAATCTTAGAAAGCTCCTTGTTTAAGAACTGTGAGGATATTTAAAGTGGTAGTTCATCCTTATAAATATGAAATTAAAAAACAAGTAAAACTACCATGCATAGTTGTATCAGAATACCTTCAGTATTTCCTGGATTTGTTCAGTCAGAACGTCAGCATAGTTGGAATTTTTTAGAAAACAGGAGAGGGGTTAATACCCCACAATTAGCGGATCAGTGCCGCAGATGTATATGTTTCCCGGAGAGTGACCGCACTATCATGAGGAGATGCATAGACATGGAACAGAGACATAGTTTTGTTTCAATTGAGCCGACAAGAATACCGGACTCTCACAGATGTTGCCTCAGAGAACATACCCCACATACTAGGTGTCATATATGGATACCCCCGCAAATGCAAGCAAAAAGTTGAAAAATTTATGCGGACGAACGCCTTCATATATCCGAACTAATCTCTACATGATGATGAGACTGTTCCAAATGATGCTCGCAGTAGTGG
>JAEEGH010012861.1_pt1 | contig 18687 bp, 14 predicted proteins | sample 9134181 | NCBI WGS metagenome assembly JAEEGH01 (sample SAMN16246544, study PRJNA631951) | gut metagenome | biome: gut microbiome; feature: rumen; material: DP-attached | host: Bos | place: Iran: Karaj | collected 2018-10 | reverse complement strand
CTGAAGGCAAGAAATCGATGCTGAGCGGATATTACTTCCACCTGGAGGCCAAGGAGTCGGAATACCTCGGCCACAATATGCTCTGCACGGGGATGTACATGCCCGACACGACCATGCTGAAGACCATCCGCGACGAGATCCTCTTCAACGGCGAGCCCTTGGTGGAGGCCATCGCCAAAGCCAAAGGTTTTGACTTGGACACCAGCCATGCCATGAAACGTGTGCCCAACGGCTATCCCAAGGACCACCCGCAGGCCGAGCTCTTCAAGCAACGCGACTGGCTCGTGGTGCAAGACCTCCCCGACAAACGTCTCTCCGATCCGCACCTCGTCGACTGGGTGCTGAGTGAGTTCGAGAAGACCAAGGACTTCTGCCAATGGCTGAACAGAACAGTGAGAGGAGAATGAAAACACGGACAGCCTTACTCTTTGCCTGCCTCTTAGGTGGGCTCCTGACGGCCTGCAACCACAAGCCTGCCGTGACACCGCCTGTCGTCGAGCCCGAGCCCGACACCCTCGTAGTGGTGGAACCGCCGGCGACGCACCTCACCCTGCTCTTCGCAGGCGACCTGATGTTTCATGACAGCCAAGTCAAAAGAGCCTTGCAACCCGACGGCACCTACGATTTCAGCGGCTATTTCACCGACATCAGCGACGAGGTGAAGCGTGCCGATGTGGCCATCATCAACCTGGAGACCACCCTCAGCGGTCCGCCCTATACGGGCTATCCCACCTTCCGCTCGCCCGATGCCGTGCTGCAAGCGACCCTCGACGCCGGCTTCGACGTCTTCCTCACCGCCAACAACCACTGCCTTGACGGCGGATCGCGCGGCTTGGAACGCACCATCAGCGTGATGGACTCGCTCTTGGTACCCCATCTTGGCACCTACCGCGACACCACCGAGCGCAGCCTCTACTATCCCTTCCTCATCGAGCAAAACGGCATCCGCATCGTCCTGCTCAACTTCACCTACGCCACCAACGGACTCAAGCCCAAAGGCACGAATGTCGTCAACTACATGGACACCGTCCAGATCGCCAACGACATCGAGAAGGCCCACAGCATGCATCCTGACGTCATCATCGCCCTGCCGCATTGGGGCAACGAATACCAGCCGCTGCCGTCAGCCAAGCAGAAAGAGATGGCCCAGTGGCTCCTCGACAAGGGCGTCGACCACATCATCGGCGGTCACCCCCATGTGGCCCAGCCCCTCGAACTCAGCGCCGACAGCAGCCACCTCATCGCCTGGTCGATGGGCAACGTCGTCAGCAACATGACTCGCCTCGCTGCCTCGGGAGGCTATATGGTCAGGATGGAACTCACCAAACGCGACAGCACGACACGGCTCTCCGACTGCGGCTACACCCTCTATTGGATGAGCCGTCCCGACGACAACAACTTCAGCTACCAGCACCGTGTGATGCGTTTCAGCACGCCCGACTCGCTGCTCACGGCAAGGGAAATCGGCAAGCGCGATGCCATCGACACCTTGCTGCACAAGTTGCTGGACACCCACAACCAGGGGCCCATCAAAGAATATGAAATGGAATAGGCCCGAACGAATCCTGTCGGGCCCAGAGGTTAAGCCAACTCAAACTGCTCCAAGAACTTAAGGTCGTTCTCGAAGAACAGCCTCAGGTCGTTGATGCCATATTTCAGCATGGCGATGCGTTCCACACCCATGCCGAAGGCGAAGCCCGTGTACTTCTCCGGGTCGATGCCGCTGGCGATAAGGATGTTGGGGTCGCACATGCCGCAGCCCAAAATTTCGACCCATCCCGTGTGCTTGCAGATGTTGCAACCCTTGCCACCGCAGATGTTGCACGAGATATCCATCTCGGCTGACGTCTCGGTGAAGGGGAAATACGACGGGCGGAAACGCACCTTGGTGCCCTCGCCGAAGAACTCCTGCACGAAGTGATACAGGGTCTGCTTGAGGTCGGCAAACGACACGTTCTCGTCGATATACAAGCCCTCGATCTGGTGGAAGATGCAGTGGGCGCGGGCCGAGATGGCCTCGTTGCGGAACACACGGCCCGGGGCGATGATGCGGATGGGCGGCTGGTGGGTCTCCATCACGCGCACCTGCACGCTCGAGGTGTGGGTACGCAGCAGCACATCCGATGCCTTGTTGACGTTAGGCTCCTTGCTGATGAAGAAGGTGTCCTGCATGTCGCGGGCGGGGTGGTCGAGCGGGAAGTTCAAGGCCGAGAACACATGGTAGTCGTCCTCGATCTCGGGCCCTTCGGCGATGGTGAAGCCGAGGTGGGCGAAGATCTCGTTGATGTCGCGGCGCACGATCGACAGCGGGTGACGGGCGCCACGCATCTCGACGGCGGGCATGCTCATGTCGAAGCCAGCGTCGTTGACGTTTTGGCTCTCAAACTTCTGCAGCTGCTCCTCCACCTTCTCTTGCACGGTGTTCTTCAGCTCGTTGAGCTTCATGCCCATCTCCTTGCGCAGCTCGGGGGCCACGTTCTTGAAGTCGGCAAACAGGGCGGGGATGATACCCTTCTTGCTCAGATAAGTGATGCGGAACTCTTCCAAGGCCTCTTTGCTCTCGGCCTCGAAGCTACGCACTTGGGATAGTATTTCTTCGATTCTCTCTTTCATTGTTGTATGCTTTTAGCTTCTGACAACTGGCTTCTGGTAACTGGCTGATAGAATGCCAGCAGCCAAAGGCCAAAAGCCAGCAGCCTTATTTCTCAATCGTAACGGAAATGACGGTAACAGCCTTCACGGGGACATCCATGTATCCGGTCTCGACGGCAGCGATCTTGTCGACCACCTCAAGGCCTTCGATGACTTCGCCAAACACGGTATAGTCGCCATCGAGGTGCGGGGTGCCACCAATCGTCGTGTAGGCCTGACGCTGGCTGGCGTTGAATATCTTGCCCATGCGGCCTTCAAACATGTCCAGCGTGTTCTCGTCGTACACCTTGCCTTGCACGATGTAGAACTGCGAGCCGCTCGAAGCCTTCTTGGGGTTCACTTGGTCGGGCTGGCGGGCAGCGGCGAGGGCGCCTTTCTTGTGGAAGTGGTTGCTACGGAACTCGGCAGGGACGGTATAGCCCGGGTCGAGACGGCCGTCGGCATTCTGTCCGCCCTGTATCATGAAGTCCTTGATGACACGGTGGAACGGCGAGCCGTTGTACCAGCCCTCGTCGATCAGCTTGAGGAAGTTGTCGCGATGCAGGGGCGTGTCGTTATAAAGCTTGGCCTTGATGGTGCCCATGCTCGTCTTGATGACGACGACCACGGTCTCGGCCTCATCGGTCTTCTCCGGCTCCGAAACGGCCTCCGTGTCGGTGGCCATGACCGTCGTGTTTTGATTCATAGCATCGGCGTTTTCTACCTTGGTCGTGGTTTGAGGTTCGTCGGCAGTCTGTTTCGTCGGCTGTTCCATGTTGTTTTGGTTGCCACATCCACAAAGCAGGACGAGGACCGCACCAAAAAGAAGTTGTTTTTTCATATCACGGGGAGATTTAAGATTTCAGGATTTCAAGATTTCAAAATTTCAAGATTCAGCATTCCGCATTCTCCTATTCTTTCACAATAGAATACGTCACTTCCAACAGCATCTTCTCGCCATCGGAGCCCTCGGGACCGCCCACCACAAGGCGTTGCGCGTTGTAGGAAGCGCCGTTGATGCCGAGGCAAAGCCCGTTGTTCTCTTTCGTGCCCATGATGATGTCCTGAAGGTATTCCGACACGCGGAAGGTGACGCAGCGACGGCTCGCGTTGAAGGTGCCGCCGAAGTAGTTGTTGCCTTCGTAATAGTCGGGCAAGAGGTAGGTATTATCGGCCACGTGGTAGGTGCTGTCGTTCCTGAAGCCCAGCAGGATGAAGTTCTTCGGGGCGGCATACACCGAGTCGACTGTGGAGGCCACGGCGGGGATGATGAGTTTGGCATCGTTGATCACGAGATGGCTACCTTCGGCGAGGGTATCGGTCCAATGAGCGAAGTTGGGGAACTTGACAAAGGCCCTCACGCCACCCATAGTCTGCAGGTAAACCTGCTGCTGACCCAAGGCCGTCTGGCCGTCGAGCACCTGGCTGGTGAACTCGTAGCTGCCTTGCGTGTAGTCGTGGTCGATATGGTTGAAGTAGGTGTCCGACGAAGTCACGTAGTAGTTGTAACGCTTCGGCTTGTCGGGCGAGGCTGCGTCGTGGTAGTAGAGCTGCAGCACCGTGTATTCGTTGTTGGTCAGGTTGATATAGCTGACAGCGCCGTTTTGTCCGACGGGGCTGCAGGCCACATAAAGGCCGCGGAACGCATCCTTGAAGAGGTCGGGCAGCGTGTAGACGGTAGTGTCGAGCGTCATGAGCTTGTCGCCCAATACCGGGTTCAGCGGGATGCGGATGACGGGTTGCACCAGGGTGTCGCTACCAATGATGTTGACCTTGGTGTGGGGACGCGGACGGAACTGGTAGCCGTTGGCGTAGTCGACGACGTCGGTGGCCACTACGCTATGGTTGTAGTAGTTCCTGCTGGTCGAGAGGGTGTCGGCCAACTCGTAGACGTGGGCGGTCTGCCATGTCATGGTGTCGCCATAGCAGCCCGTCAGGCAGAGCTGCAGCACGATCGAGTCGAGCACAGGGCTGGTACCAAACGACTGGCCCGCCACCGAGAAGCGGAACTGGGTGTAGAAGCCCGCCTCGGAGGTGCCAAACACAGGGTCTTTGATCGCGCCCAACAAGGCGTTCGACGGGTTGGACGTGTTGACCGAGTCGAGATACGAGTGGCACTCGATGGCCACGGTGTCGGTATGGTAAACGTCGAGGTATTCGCTCTCGCCAATCAGGTTGTTGCCGACGGTGTTGGGTGATTTTTTGCACGAAGCGAAAGAAAATATCAGGGTGCCAATCATTAAGGCCAAAACGAAGAGGGCCGTTGAATGATGTGTTTTCATCTGGGATTATTTTTGCAGGATGGAATCGTAGAATTCGTTGCAGGCCTGCGCGTAGTGCACCTGGTCTTGATACGACAGGAAGGGCTTTTTGGACTCCACCAGATAGGCCTCGATTTCGGGGTTGAGACGGCTGGTGCTTACCACGATGCCGTCGGAATAGTCGATGGCGGCCTTCATCAGGTTGACGTAGTTGGCTTCCTTGAAATACTTGAGGTCCTTGGCATTCATGCCCGGCAGCTTCATCTTCTTGTCGAAGCCCGCCTTGAAGTCCTCGGTGAATTCGTCGTCGTAGATGGAATAGATGATCTTCGACTCGTTGAAGAGCGGGTTGTCGCGCACGTTCATGGCCCGCTTGATGTAGACCGGCATGAGGGCCGAGATCCAGCCGTGACAGTGGATGACATCGGGCGACCAGTTGAGCTTCTTCACCGTCTCGATGACGCCACGGGTGAAGAACACGCAACGGCTGTCGTTGTCGTCGCAAAACACGCCATTATCGTCATACATCAGGTATTTACGCTTCGTGAAGAAGTCGTCGTTGTCGATGAAATAGATCTGCATCCTCGCCTTCTGTATCGAGGCCACCTTGATGATCAAGGGGTGGTCGGTATCGTTGATGATGAGGTTCATGCCCGAGAGTCGGATCACCTCGTGGAGCTGGTTGCGACGCTCGTTGATGACGCCATAGCGCGGCATGAAAATGCGGATCTCCTTACCGCTTTCCTGGGTGGCCTGAGGCAGGTAGCGCCCGACGAGACTCATCGGCGTTTCCGGCAAGTAGGGGGCGATTTCCTGATGGACGAATAGTACTCTTGTCTTGCTTGTCATGGGCTGTTTGTCTTGCTTAGAAACTACAAAATTACGCATTTTTTTTGAAATAACGCAAGAAAAATTTCAAATTAATTGATTTACAATTTCTTGACAATGACTTGTGACTATGACCATGACCGCATTTACATTGAGATAGAGCGGTCATAGTCATAGTCATTAGTCATAGTCCCAACAATTCAACAATCAACACCTCAACAATCAACAATAATCCTTACCTTTGCCGAATCAAATGCTGCCTGCCATGGAACACGAACATTTTGAGAATCAAGAACATGAATGGGAATCCAACCTTAGAGTGACCGAAGGCGTAGAAGGACCCATACAAGTCAACCCGAACGCTTTAGAACGTCTGAAACGCAACCAACAGCAGTTGATGCCTTTGGATTGGTATGTCGACGGCATCCTCAAGGGCGACCGCGTTGCGCTCAGCAAGGCCATCACCTTGGTGGAGAGCGCCCTGCCCAAACATCAAGACTTGGCGCAACAGATTATAGCGACCTGTCTACCGCATGCGGGAAAAGCGTTGCGACTGGGCATCACGGGCGTGCCAGGTGCGGGCAAGAGTACCTTCATTGAGGCGTTGGGCGTGCATCTCTGCAACAAAGGGCAGAAACTGGCGGTTCTCGCTATTGACCCTTCGAGCCAACGCTCCAAAGGCAGCATCTTGGGCGACAAGACTCGCATGGAGACACTCTCCGTGCATCCCAACGCCTACATCCGTCCCTCGGCCTCGGCAGGCACTTTGGGCGGTGTGGCAAGAAAGACAAGAGAGACAATCATCCTTTGTGAAGCAGCGGGCTATGATACAATTTTCGTGGAAACCGTAGGCGTAGGCCAGTCCGAGACGGCAGTGCATTCCATGGTCGATTTCTTCCTCCTCATATTAATCAGCGGTGCTGGTGACGAGCTGCAAGGTATCAAGCGTGGCATCATGGAGATGGCCGACGGCATCGCTGTGAACAAGGCAGATGGCGACAATGTGATGCGCGCCAACCGTGCCGCCGCCGAATGCAGAAATGCTCTACATTTGTTCCCCTTGCCCGAATCAGGACAGGAGACCAAGGTGCTGACCTGCTCAGCCCTAACAGGTTTCCAAATTGACGAGGTATGGCAGATGGTCGCCGACCACGTGCAAGCCATCCGCGACAACGGTTACCTTTATAAGAAACGCGCCCAACAAGACGTGCAAATGATGTACGACTCGATGGACAGCGCCTTGAAAAACGATTTCTACCAGAACCAACTCGTTGCCGACCTGCTACCTTTGGTCGAAAACGACGTGCGCGGCCAAAGGATGAGCGCATATATTGGGGCGCAGAAGTTGCTGGATGCTTATTTCAATATGCTGAAGAGATAAAGTATAATGATGCTTATTCAAGGTGTCATCTTTTTTACATCTTTACCATTTCACCTTGCGTATAAGTGATTTTTTGGGTTGTATCGCAACCTATTCTATAAAGAAATTCCTTTACTTGCGGACATAATTCTCGATTATTTGATTCTCCTGGAACCGTTTTTACAGCAACAGTGTAGACATATAATGGAATAGTTACCGTGTCTTGAGTTTGGGCATCATAAACCACAGGAGTCAGGGGAATACTAGGGATTCCTTTTTCATTTTGATAATTATATAGTTCGTTGCCCAAAAGAATATGTTTTGACTTTCCTTGAGCACCGGTATCATAATAAGATAGAGTAAAGACATTTCGCCCTTTTTCCTTTAAACTATCAAGATCATAATTACAACTTAATAGAACTTGATGATAAGCGTTATATGTTCCACTATGATCCGATGTAGTATGGACCGCATAAGACGAATCGGCCAATAGTTCCCGTAATTCTTCTAGACAAATACTTTTCCCTTCGAAATCACCATGGATTTGAACCACCAAAGGTATTGCCCCCAATTCATATTCCACTATAGCACTCTTTAACTGGCCAACATGAAGCGGATCGTCAAGTTTCCCTGCCGAGAGGACTATGGGCCAATATTGACGTCTGTTTCCGTCCTCAGTGATTTCATCCCATAGAAGCGACCAAGCTTCAGCAGAAGGAAGATGAATATATTTTGAGGGATAGTGCTTATAATTGTTCACGTCAATTTTCTTATAATTGGCCAAATATTTCTGAACCGTTCCGCCACCAGCAAAGACAATGCAACCTTTTCCATATTGCTCTATAATCCTTGATAAATCTTGTTGTTTTACAATGGCACCCAAAAGTGCAACAAACGCAATAAAAAGCACGCACAGCACTGGGATCAATACCCATCGCATTATTCTTTTAACTCTTTCGTAACTATACCTTGGAGATTTCTTGATTTTTACTTCACCACCCTTATCTGAATCTGGGTTGATCATTTTATATATAGAAAATCTTTCGTCCGTTGGAAAGTCGATTACTTCCGTCCATGGATAATCTTGCGATCCGACAAATCTGAAACCATGTTGCAACAAGGCTGTTTTAATGTCTCGCTTTTTTTTAAACACCTTGTCAACATTCAACAGCAAAACATTCTTTTTGCATATTTCACCCGCCTCAATGCCTTTATCTATCAAATACACCTCTTTTGCAAAATTATATCCATCTCCATTTTCGTCCCCCAAACTGCTTTCTGTTTCTTCAATGGTTAAATATGGGTATTTATTAATCGTTTCAATAGAATCCTTTGTAACTAAGATGATATAATAACGGCTCTTGTTCTCTTGGATGACTTTAAAAGCATCCTCTGTATTATTACAATAAAAGAACACTTTGAAACCTTCTAGTTGAAATGCTTGTGTTATAGACCTAGCAAGTGGTATGCTATGTGTTTCTGAATCTTCAGACAAATGTCTATATGAAACAAAAACATCATATTCATAATTAGTCATTTTAGGACCTTTGCCGCATTTTGACTGGTTTTGTGTTTCTTTTTTCATGACATTTTGTTTTTCGCAACAAAAATAAAAAAAAGATACAATTTATTCCATCCCGCGCAATATAATATTAAACACTTCGTTATTCGGTAAATTATACTAATATGGAAAACGACAAAAAAGAAAAGGAAAACAACGAACAGAAAAAAAAGGTCGACGAAAAACCCTTTCATTACAGACATGCAAGAGCGAACATTGCGGTCGATATGGTGGTTTTTGGTGTGCTGCCTGAAAAAGATGAGCTGCATGTGTTTGTGCAAAGGGATAAAAAAGAATTCAAATGGAGTTTGCCAGGAAGGTTTATGCATTGTGGCATAAGTTATGACAACGAAGTTGCACCCGATGACAATTGGACTTTGGAGCAGACCAGAGAGGCCGCACTTCACATGTCATGGCCTATAAAAACAATCCACGACGATAAAGTTTTGAGACCTTCGGAAGACTACACAATAAAACTAAATGACGATCTCATCTGTCAACTCGACGCCATGTCGGTGGTGAACCGAGATTCTAGACCAGAAAGAGTTAGAGTTGTTTCGATTCCTTATTTAACTCTGGTAAGAGTCCAAAAAGACGAAATGCCTTCGAAAGTTCTTGATGAAGACGCGGAGGTTGCTCGATGGTTGCCTCTATCGGAGCTAATCAATGAAGATGGGACTCGAGGCAAAACCGAACTAGACCATGACCATTTTGAAATACTGTCAAATGGACTAAAGCGCCTGTTCCAAGAGGCAAGAACCCGACCTGTGGGAATGGGCATGCTTCCATCGGAATTTGACATATCCCACCTTATTCATATATATAATGCAATCTTGAAAGCGATGGGAGTTTCCGTAGATAGGTCGAATTTACGAAAACTACTATTAGAAAGAGGAGTGATAAAGGAAACCAACAACGAGAGTGCACCTGGAAAAACAGGAACCGCATATCAGTTTGTTGTTGAAAAGTATGATGAATACAAGAAATATCTCAACTTTGGATTCAACCAGAACCAAAGAAAACCAAAGAGCAAATAATACCCAAACAATAGGTTGAATCCACCAAATTGTTTTACAAGTCCGCTAAAAAAGCGGACTTTTTTACTATACAAACCATGGTTTTTAGGGATTGTTTGAAGTAGATTTGCTGGTCAATTGGGCCATTCCATCCTAATTTTAACCAACTTATAGAAAAATTATAACAAATTATATAACTGAATATCAGTTATATAGAAAAAATTTTTAATTTTTTTGAAAATTTTTCGCACAAACTTGCTTTTTGTATTGGGTACTTTTGTATTTTTGATGCGTAGTTTTAACCTAGTTAATATGTATTATATACTACATAAGATTTGACAGATGATAAACACAATAGCAAAACCACAATTATTAACAACAAAAAACAAGAAAGCGATGAAAACACTCAGAACACTCTTATTATTGATGTTTGCCATCATGTTTGGCGAACCGACACATGCAGATAGTTTCTGCTTTAGAAAAGAAAAAGACGCATGGCGTATTCTAATCGAAGTACTTGACTCGCATCAAGTAAACACCACTGGAATCAATGTCACCACCCGCTTGGATCAAGTTTTATGGGACAACAATAAATGGTATGAGTGGGACGGCATTATACATGACTTGACTAAGGCCTATCGGGTACGAAAACCCGTCACCATAGAGTCCGATGCTATGCTAGGGGAAATAGTCAGCGCATACATGGAGGTAAAACATTCCAAAAAGAAAGGCGAGAAACACGACTATCTCGTGGTATGCTACAGCCCTTCCCTTTATGACCTTCTCTCTTTTATGGCACAATATCCTAATTCCAAGCACTTTAAAGAATTGGAGTTGAAGAGCGCTTGTGTCATGCAAAACAATTCGTGGCAGATGTGCCTCGACGATAATGAACGCTATACAGTTTATCAGCAATATGGTGTTAGTTATTGCCCATACGAGGGTTTCCATTCCCTAGCGGACCAAAACAACCAGTGCCGAAAAGCGGTGAAGGATTGGATCGTTCTCTTGATGGACCAACCTGTAAATCATGATTGCGATTGCGACCTCTATGCGTCCTTTATTCTAGACCATTCAAGTGCCCTCTGCGGTTTGAATTGGGCGGTTTTTGACAGCCTAAGCGCTTGTCGGCAAAGGAATGCTTGGCGCAATGCATGTGAACAACATAGCATTGATGGTTATCAAGATTTTGTGTTGGAATATCCAGACAGCAGAGAGGCAAAAAAAGCCATCCGAATAATTGAAGACATGACCGCTTGGCAGGTGGCGGTTGATGACAATACTCATGCCAGCTATAGCAAGTATTATACAAATTATCCAGATGGGGATAGCGTCGTTGCGGCAGCCAATAAACTAAAGCAAATTGAAGAAGAAGCATGGCAAAAAGCCTGTAAAAAAAATACGATTGGGTCGTATGAGCAATTTATAGCTCAATACCCTCAAGGTTACTACTATGAAACGGCCTTAAACCGCCAGATTGAAATGGAAATAATGAAGTTCAACGCCAAAGGAAAGGGAAGTATCGACAAACTACGACTCGTTGGTATCAGTTCTCGGTCGGGTTATGGATTGATATGCTTTGGAAATGTTGGCCATAACTACGACATCACGGTACTATTGCAAGGCAAGACGCCCATCAAGGTCACCATGAAACATGGGCAAGAACAATGGATTTGGGTAAAAAACGGCGAATACAAAATCTATGTTACTTCAAGCAATGGTAGCGAATGGAAGGAGAATGGTCATGGAACTGTAACGGTTGAAGACGGAGTCTATTATAATTCATGGTTTTCATGGACATCCAATATTAACTATACCGATGAAGTAATAGAGGAATTATACACGGACAAAGAAGCTTTATACAGGATAACCAATGAAGTTAGACAACGAATTTATAATGAGATGGAAAAGTTCGAAGAACTAGAAATAGGTGTCCAAAAAAAGATGTTGATAAACTATTTCAGGCAAAATTTGGAGAGAGAAAGCGACAAGGAGGAATTCGGAAAACTATGCAAGGATTTGGAAAACGACGCGAATGTTGTTCTCCTCGTACAACTTATTATGTCTGGCCAACAAAATGCAATGTATCAATAAATAATGCACTAATTTCAAATGTCAAACCATAAAAACTCTAAGAACATGAAAAACATTAAACAACTCATCCTGATTAGCCTGCTTGCTGCTTTCAGCCATTCACAGGCATGCACCAGTTTCATGGTTACCAAAGGTGCCAGCGCTGACGGTTCCAACATGATTAGCTACTGCGCCGACTCGTATGTTCGTTACGGCGTGCTTTACTACACTCCTGCCGCTGACTGGCCAGCTGGCAGCATGCGTGTGTGCTACGATCGTGGCACCAACGCCCCACGTGGTTGTGTGCCGCAGCCCAAACACACCTATCAAGTAGTCGGCTATATTAACGAATACCAAGTTGCTCTTGGCGAAAGCACCTTCGGAGGACGCGAGGAACTCATCGACCCCTCAGGTATTGTTGACTATGGAAGCCTAATGTTCATCGCTCTCGAACGTAGCAAGTCGGCCCGTGAAGCCATCAAAATTATGGCCGACCTCGTGGAAGAATACGGCTATGGTTCTGACGGAGAGTCATTCAGCATTTGCGACACCGAAGAAGTATGGTATATGGAAATGATGCCAAAGGGTTACACACCGCAAGTGACCAAGAACGGCGACACCATCAACGCTGACCGCGGAGCTGTGTGGGTGGCCATCCGTATCCCCGACGGCTACGTGAGCGGTCATGCTAACGCTGCCCGCATCACCACTTTTCCCTTGTGCAACGGCAAGACTTCCATTACTGACAAAGACTGGAAAAAACTCTACAACAAAGAAGTTGAGGTTATCTACAAAAACGACATCATCGAATTCGCCCGCCGAAAGGGATACTACAGTGGCAAGGACAAGGATTTCGACTTTAGTGCCGCCTATGCCCCTGTCGATTTCTTCGCAACCCGAATCTGCGACCTGCGCGTGTGGACCATGTTCAATAAAGTGTGCGATGGCATGGACGAATATTGGGACTATGCCACAGGAAAAGACCTTGCCCATCGTATGCCCTTGTACGTAAAACCCAAGCAAAAGGTGAGCCTAAGTGACATGATGGCTTTTTACCGCGACCACTTTCAAGGCACAGAGTTGGACAAGACCCTCGACTTAGGCGGCGGTCCTTTCAACTGCCCCACTCGATTCGACCCAATATTTTGGGAATATGAAGGCAAGGAATACCAAAATGAAAGAAGCATCGAGGTGGCGAATACAGGATTATCTTTCGTCTCTCAAAGCCGTTCGTGGTTGCCCAATCCCATCGGTGGCATCATTTGGTTTGGTGTCGACGATACCAACTCCAGCGTCTTCACACCATTCTATTGCTCCATCACAGAAGTGCCCATTGAATACAGCGAGGACAATGGAGATATGCTAACCTACAGCGACAATGCAGCCTTCTGGGTCTTCAACCGATTGGCTCACTTCAAGTACCTATTCTACAACCGAGTCATCGGCGACATCCAAACCGCACAGAACGAGTTGGAAAGTGGTTATCAAGAACAAGTCAAAACAGTCGACCGACAGGCCGCAAGTCTCTACGCTCAAGACCCTCAAAAGGCCATCAAATACCTCACCAACTTTTCCAATGAAGCCGGCCATAACACCGTTGCCAAATGGAAAGAATTGGATAAATATCTATTGGTGAAATACTTGGATGGCAGTATAAAGCAAGAGGAAAATGGCCAGCTAAAATACAACGGATACGGTTATCCCGCTAAATCTGTACAACCAGGCTATCCAGATTCTTGGAAAAAAGCCTTGATCGACGAAACAGGGGATTTGCACAAAAAGTTGTAAAAACCCTTGATACAAATTCCGATCAAACACTTGATTAATAACACTTTATTATAAACATATACATAGGAGATTACATTATGAAAAAACTCACTTTAATCATCGCAATTATGGCCATAATAGGCATGGCCAATGCACAACCCGCAAACTTCTTTGAGAAGAATCGAGCCAAGTTCGCGTCGCAACTTCCTTCCAAGTCTATCGCTCTCTTCGTAGCAAACGAGTCGATGCCGCGCAATGGCGATGAATTTTACCCATTTCGTCAACAGTCTGACTTCTACTATCTTACTGGCATTGAGGAAGAAAACGCTCTACTGCTCATTGCCCCCGACTATCCCGATGAAAGTTACCGTGAAATCCTTTTCATCGAGCCCTACAACGAGTCGAAGGCCATATACCTAGGCGAGATGCTCGACAATGCCCATGCTACCAAAAAATCAGGCATCAAGACCGTGATGAGCAGCGATTCTTTCTACGCAACGCTAAACACCATGGCCTACTCCGGCTACTGCGAAACCATCTTTCTCAACACCTATGAGTACCCCAAATACGAATGTGGCGTGAAGACTATTCAACAGCGTTTCAACAATGATATCCAGGAGCGCTATCCCCTGCATAACTATGGCCGTACAGCACCAATACTCAACACCATGCGCTTAGTAAAATCGGAAGAAGAGATTGAACTCATACAACATGCTTGCAACATCACCGAAGAGGCCTTCCGTCGCTGTATGACTACTGTGAAACCCGGCATGTACGAGTACCAGATGCAGGCCGAGTTAGAATATGTCTTCAAATACAACAATGCCAACGGCAATGCCTTTGCCCCTATCGTTGCTTCAGGCAAAAACGCTTGCAGCCTGCATTATTCGAAAAACCAGGCTGTACTCAACGATGGCGACCTTCTTCTCTTCGATATAGGTTGCGAATATAAGAACTACTCCTCTGACTTAAGTCGCACCATCCCGATTAATGGGAAGTTCACAAAGCGTCAACGAGAGTGTTATGAAGCCGTTCTTCGTGTGATGAAGGAGGTGGAGCAACTCTATGTTCCAGGCAGCACCATCAACGATATCAATGTGGCTACTCGACGGTTGATGGAACAGGAAATGATAGGACTGGGACTATTTACCGCTGAAGATGTCAAAAACCAAGACCCCGACCATCCACTGGTCAGAAAATACTTGACACACGGCGTAGTCCATCACATGGGTCTTGATACACACGACAACCTCGATGCCTTTACCCCCTTTGAACCGGGCATGGTACTTACCCTTGAACCGGGCATCTACATTCCTAAGGAGAATATAGGCATCCGCATCGAGAACGATTTGCTCATCACAAAGGGTAAGCCTATCAATTTGTGCGAAAACCTTCCCATAGAAGTGGAAGAAATAGAAGCGATAATGCGGAAATAGAAAAACAACAAACAACAATAATTATGGAAGCCATTTTTTTACTTGTAGCAATAATTGAATGGGGGATATGTTTGCTCATTATTATATCCATTTTTATTTACTGCGTTTATAACTCATTCAAAGAAAACTGCCTCTCACATTTCTTTGCAGGGATCCTGTGGATTCTAATATTTGGCAGTGTCCCTGCTTGGGGGTTATATATAACCACTAAAAAGTATGGATCAAAACCTGAACCAACAAAGACATTTCAGACTTGCATAGACGGGGAATTGCGTTTGTTGTATCAGGACACTATCCACCTATGCAATCCTACAGATAAGCAATCAACATGTTTCACTGCACTGATGTCAAATTTCGAGATTTCACAGAAGGACACCTGCATAATCTGTTTGAGACCATTCCTTGCCCACAACACACAGGCAGAACATAGATACTATGAAGCAATGTCTTATATGAGTGAATCTATGATCTATTGTTGTAATTCCAACAGTGTCAATTCAATAGAATCGGACAACAAATGTTCGCATGGAATCAATCCCTTTAAGATATACGTGGATAATATCACAAAGGGTAGGATGCACTCCAAAAAAACCTTTTTGTACTTTTGCACCTCAGAATCATTTTCAATTTACGCAAATAAAAACAAACTACCATGAATAAACATAGAGTTTTTATCATCACGCTGTTTCTGTTGTTATGTAGCAGCATCTTTGCCCAACAAGACCTCTATCTTAGCAAGATTACAATCTTGAGCAGACACGGCGTCAGGGCTCCTTTGGAACAATACCTCAACTCTCTCGATGAGATGACTGGCAAGGGGCGTCATTGGACAAGATGGTCGGTACCAGGCAGTTATCTTACATTGAGAGGAGGCGCCTTGGAAACATTGTTTGGGGAATACTATCGCTTGTGGCTAGATAATGAGAACTTTGTGTTAGACAGCGCAGACATTTATTTCGGCGCAAGCTCGAAACAGCGCACCATTGCAACTGCTCGTGCGTTTGCTGCGGGCATGCTGCCGTTGACAACTGTTCCCGTGGATTACAAAGTGGATGAAAACGGAAAGGTGGGCTATTTGGATCAAGACTACCTTCCTTTGTTGAACGATCGATGCTCAAAAGAGGGAGCATTCGACATCAAGGCATTCCAAGAAGAGGCTTATCGCGAATTAGGTGAACTGCAAGCTCCTTCTTATGCATTTTTGGAGAAGATGCTTCGAATGAAACACTCCGAATATGCCCGCAAACGCGGCACCGGGCACTTCGATCCTTATGTTGGGATCCGTCTCGACTTCTATGACAAGAATGGGAAAAACTTAGAACCCACAATGCTAGGTGGCTTGAGGGATGCCAACATGGCTAGCGATGCTTTCATCCTCCAATACTATGAGATGGAAAACGCTAAAGACGCAGCTTTTGGACGTAGACTCTGCTTCAACGATTGGAAAAAACTAGCCTACATTAAGGACTATTATGGCGACCTTCTTTTCACTGCTCCCATCATTTCGGTCAATATCAGCCACTGCATGTTGAAAAGGATTCAGGCGGAAATGCTTCCTGAAGGGCACAAGTTCGCTTTTCTCTGCTCCCACGACTCAATGATTGCCGCCGTGCTGGCCGCTTTGAGAGTTACTCCATACGAATTGCCAAACACTATTGAAACCAAGACTCCCATCGGTTCACAACTGGTGCTCGAGCAATGGATTGATGTATCCAATTCTAATCCTAAGAGATATATCAGGGCACGACTAATGTACCAAAGTTCCGAACAGATTCGTGGGCTGAAACCGATGGATTTAGAGAATCCACCAATGTCGTATGAACTCGACTTCATCGGTCTTGAGAAGACTCCAAATGGAATGTATGATTACGACGACTTTATGCGCCATCTTCAAAACAGCATTGAAGCCTACAATGCTTCTGCTCGCGGACAGCATCCTTGGGAACAATGATGTAATCAAACCCCATTATATGGTTTAGCAACTTGTTTAAAGATTTACAAACATGTCAGCAAAATCCGGAATAGGCTTTCGCCTTCTCCTCATCCCCCATTTGGGTATATAATTCATATAGGTTGCGGCCGACCTCCTCGCGAACATGCAGCTCCGCCTCGGTTAGCGGACCTTCACCTAGTTTTTCAATCACACGCTCGTATTCCGCTATCAATTCAGGGCCTTCTTCGCCGTTCGACTCCATCGTCTTGGCGTTGTTGAAGGCAATCATCCAGTCTCTTAGTGCCATAATTCTTGCTTTTGTTATGGCAAAAGTATGAAAAAACAGCGTAATCAAAGGAAAAAACAGCATTTATTCTTCTTTTGGACAAGGATGATGGAATTATTACTATCTTTGCGCAAAATCTCGGGTTAGATACTGGGGAGTCACATCCCTAACGCCCTTTAACGTCATGGCGGAGAAGCATCCGCCATCTCCCATACACGAAGACGATACCTTTCGCTTGGGAGATTGCGGTTCAAGCCCGCAATGACGATTTAGGGGGCGGTTTTTATCCCGAGTCAAACTATTGAATTTTTGAATTTTGAATTTTAAATCTTTAAATCAATAAATCGAAATGGACCAAAGAATTGCCATGAACCCCAATCTTCTGGTGCAGTACCTTCAAAAACCTGCAGCAGAGTTCACTCGCGCTGACATCATCCGTTATTGCGAGGAAAACCAAATCGAATTCGTCAACTTTCATTATTGTGGCTGGGACGGAAAACTGAAGACCTTGAACTTCGTGATCCACAGTCTCGAACACCTCGAAAACATCCTCACCGCTGGTGAACGCGTCGATGGTTCGAGCCTCTTCCCCTTCATCGAAGCCGGTAAGAGCGACCTCTATGTGGTGCCGAAGTACCGCACAGCCTTCCGGAACCCCTTCACAGAGACGCCTACCTTGGACATCCTCTGCTCGTTCTACAATCGCGACGGCGAGCCCTTTGAGAGCTCTCCTGAGCACATCCTACACAAGGCCCACGAAGTGTTCAAGAAGACCACGGGCTTGCAGATGGAGACCATGGGCGAGTTGGAATACTATATCATCGCCGATGACGAGGAAATCTACGAAGTACCCGACCAAAAGGGTTATCACGAAAGTGCCCCGTTCAACAAGTTCACCGAATACCGCGTTGAGGCCATGCGCCTTATTGCCCAGGCTGGCGGCTTGATCAAGTATGGTCACTCCGAAGTGGGCAACTTTACCCTCGACGGTAAAATCTACGAACAGAACGAAATCGAGTTCCTGCCCACCAACATCGAAGATGCCGCCGACCAACTCGTGGTCGCCAAGTGGATCATGCGCCAACTGGCCTACGAATACGGCGTCACCCTGACCTTTGCCCCGAAGATCACCGTGGGCAAAGCCGGCTCGGGCATGCACGTGCACTGCAAGTTCACCAAAGACGGCAAGAGCGTCATGGTCAACAAGGGCGAACTCAGCGACTACGGCAAGAAAGCCATCGCCGGTTACATGGACGCCGGCACCTCGCTGCCTGCCTTTGGCAACCCCAACCCGCTGTCGTTCCTCCGCCTGGTGCCTCATCAAGAAGCCCCAACCTCGCTGTGCTGGTCCTACTCCAACCGCAGCGCCTTGGTGCGTGTGCCTCTGGGCTGGATCAACAACGGCAAAGACATGGCTGCCAGCGCCAACCCGCTTGAGAAGAAGTCGAACAAGGACTTCAGCAGCAAGCAGACCTTCGAATGGCGTGCCTCCGACGGTTGCGCCGACATGTACCTGCTGATGGCCGCCCTCTGCG
>JAEEGH010012859.1_pt1 | contig 18690 bp, 11 predicted proteins | sample 9134181 | NCBI WGS metagenome assembly JAEEGH01 (sample SAMN16246544, study PRJNA631951) | gut metagenome | biome: gut microbiome; feature: rumen; material: DP-attached | host: Bos | place: Iran: Karaj | collected 2018-10 | reverse complement strand
CTTTCTTCTGCGGTCGGACAGACTTGAACTGTCATGGGATCGCTCCCACTAGCACCTCAAGCTAGCGTGTCTACCAATTCCACCACGACCGCGTGGTCCTTAGCGGAACGACCCAAATTTAGATTAATTCATTCCGCTTGTAAAGGGGTAAGGGCGAATTTTTTTGAAAAAAAGTAAAAAAAAAGAAAATGCCGCACAGGGTGCGGCATAACTTTAAAATTGATAATTCCGAAATCTGAATTCTGAAATCCGAATTACAAGTCGGCGACGAGTTTGTCAAACACCTGCCCGCGGACTTTGTAGTTCTTGAACAGTCCGAAGCTTGCGCAGGCGGGGCTCATGATGACTGTGCCGCCTTCGCCGATTTGCAAGCTGTCTGCAAATGCTTCTTCGAGGGTGGGGAAGATGCTTGCGGGGGCCTTTAGCCCGGCCTGCTTCAGCGATTCCAGCATACGTTCAGCGGTAGCGCCGATGAGCGCGATTCGCTTGAGGTTCGGGCGTTCGTTCACCAGAATCTGCGAGAGTTCGGTAAAGTCAGCATTCTTTTCGGAACCGCCGAGAATCAGCGCGAAGGGGCGCTTCATGCTGGCGGTCGCGGCGATCGTCGCATCGGGGCGAGTGGCGTAGCTGTCGTTGAAAAATTCGATGCCACGCTTTTCGCCCTTGAATTCCATACGGAAGGGAAGCGTTTCGTAGCTCTTGAGCGCCTCGAAGGCGTCCGCCACCTTAATGCCCAAGGCCTTGCAAGCGAGGGTCGCCGCCGCCATGTTTTCGAGTTGGTAGATGCCGCGCACTTTGCAGTCCGAAAGGTAAAGTTTCTCGCCGTCGATGGCGAGGGTGGCACCGTCGATGACGGCGTCTCCGTCGCCCGCGCTCGGACCATCCTTAAGACTTACTGCATATTTGGTCCCAGCGGGGCTTTCGCTTGCGATCTTTGCGGTCGGTTCAGCATCCTTCAGGTAAACGCAGGTGCCGGCGCGCTTCTGCCAACGCACCAGGTTCGCTTTCGCGTCACGATATTCTTCGACGCTCTGGTGCCAATCCAGGTGCTCCGTTGATACACGCAGAACCACGCCTACGTCCGGCGAAACCGACAGGGTCATCAGCTGAAAGCTCGAAAGCTCCAGAATGCTCACTCGGTCTGCCGTTTCTGTTTCGAGCAAGTCCAACGCCGGCACACCGAAGTTGCCGCCAATCTCGTTATTCACGCCGCACTTCGTCAGGATGTGGCTGATCATGCTTACGGTAGAACCCTTGCCGAGCGTGCCCGTAACGCCTACAACCTTCTTCGATTTAGTTTGTTCTAAAAACAGTTGGATCTGGCTGGTCATTAGTCCGCCGTTCATCTGGAACTTGAACAGTGCGGGACTCATCGGGTAAACACCTGCGGAACGCACCACCGTTACGCAGTCCTTAAGGCCGTCCATATAGTTTTCACCGGAACTCACCTTCACGTTTACACCGGCGGGAACTTCCGGTAACTTCACCGGGTTCTTGTCCATGATTACGATGTCCTTGATACCGTTACGAACAAGGTAATTGAAGGTGCTCTGGCCTTCGACACCAAAACCCAAAATGCCAACAGGGGCAACAATAGAATTCTGCATAAAAAACCTCTGGGGAAAAGTAGAAAAACGATGTGTAATGTGAAATGTGTGGTGTGAAATGAATAATGAGTACTACATTTCTCATCCCTCACTTCACACTCTACACTTCACACTGTGCCAAAGACAAAAAAAATCCACCCCACTTGTTAGCAGGGCGGACTTCGTAATGCGGTCGGACAGACTTGAACTGTCATGGGATCGCTCCCACTAGCACCTCAAGCTAGCGTGTCTACCAATTCCACCACGACCGCAGGTTTGTCGGCAATCATCGGATTCAATCCAGTGTCTGCCGAACAAAAACCTTACTTGGCTTCAGCCGGAGCGGCAGGAGCTTCGGTAGCCGGAGCAACATCGGCGGCCGGTGCAGCAGCGTTAGCGGGAACTGCAAAGTCGGCCGGGAGTGCCGGAGCCGGGGCTTGCTGCTGGGCAGCGTTTTCGCGGGTTGCCTTCTGCATCGAAGATTCTTCGACAGCCTGGTCCTGCTTGGCAGTAATCAGGCCGAGGGCGAATACGACGATAAAGAAGATCACGGCCACGACGCGGGTCAACTTCTGGATGAAGGTCGCGGCACCTGCGGTAGAGAAGGCAGACTGGGAAGTCATGCCGCCGAGGCCTGCGAGACCGCCCATCTTGTCGTTCTGAACCAGAACGAGCAACATGAGGAAGAGGCACAGGAACACGTGCAGGACGATACCAATCCAAAAGAGAGTTGTCATAGTCGTTTTACCTTGAGTTTAAAGTTTTAATTAGCGAGCTTCGGCAGCGTCGATGATTTCCTTGAAGGTGTTGGCCTTGAGACCTGCACCGCCAATGAGACCGCCATCGATGTCCTTCTGGGCGAGGAGGCCGGCAGCGTTGGCACCCTTCATGGAGCCACCGTACTGGATGCGCATGCCTTCGGCAACAGCTTCACCGTAGATTTCCTTGACAACGGAGCGAGCGTAGGCCTGGGTGTCCTGAGCCTGTTCGTCAGTAGCGGTAACGCCGGTGCCGATTGCCCAAACCGGTTCGTAAGCGAGAACGCACTTGGCGGCGTCTTCGGCAGAAACGTCCTTGAAGGCGCCCTTGATCTGGAGGCCGAGGACTTCCTTCAGGATGCCACCGTTGCGCTGGTCGAGGGTTTCGCCAATGCAGATGATCGGCTTCAGACCGGCTTCGAGGGTCTTCTTGACCTTGAGGTTGACGGTTTCTTCCGTTTCGTGGAAGTACTGGCGCTGTTCGGAGTGACCGATGATGACGTATTCGGCACCGATTTCCTTGACCATGTCGATAGAAACCTTACCGGTGTATGCGCCCTGGTCCTTCCAGTGGATGTCCTGGATGGCGAGCTTCACGTTGGTACCCTTGATGACGTCTGCAACCTTGGCGGCGGCGAGGTAAGTCGGGGCGATGACCACTTCGGTCTTCTTCACGTCCTTGACGGCTTCCACGATATCCTTAGCGAGCTGAACGGATTCGCTAACGGTCTTGTTCATCTTCCAGTTACCAGCAATGATATACTGACGCATAATTAACTCCTTGAGAGGTTTAAAATTTAACGCGCCTAAATTTAGTAAAATTCAACCGAAGGCGGTAGTCGGTCTTTTTTTTTTGCAAAAAAAGAAGATGCCCGCGCGTAGCGGGCATGACAATTCCATTATATCATTCCGGGTTTTGACCCGGAATCCCTACTTAATTAGTAGTTGCTGGAATGCTTGGAGGTCGGAGCCGGAGAACCACCGTAGCGGTCGCCTTCGATCTTTTCCAGGATCCATTCTTCTTCGTAGCCCTTCAGGCGAGCCTGGTCAGGGTGCTTCCAGATAAGGCGGGTAATGAGCTTACCTTCGCGGGTGTAATATTCCCAGATGCTCGTCTTGTCGTTGGTCTTTTCGTGGTCGGGAGGGCCCCACAGCAGGTTGACCATGTCGTTGGTCATGCCTTCTTCAATATAGCCCTGCTTGAACACGTCCTTAAGACGCTTGTCGATGCCCATACTTTCCTTGACGGCAAAGTATTCGCGTTCGTATTCCTTGCGACCTTCGCCACGTTCAATCAGGATGGGGGAGGAATAACGGCTGGCGCATGCCCAGAACATCAGGGCGCTCACGCCAAGCACGCATAAATGAGACAGCTTCATAGTGACTCCTATAAATTAATGCCTACAAAATAAGAATTTATGGCGCAAATGGGAAAATTATTTTAAATTTTATCCCGAAATGTCTTTTTTTAAGAAATTTTCGGCCTTTATTGTAGTTTTTTTTACTTGCAACGTCGCCTCTTTAGCTGACGGTTTTAATGAAATTGCCAATTATGGCTTCCGTTACGGTCCGAACCTTTCCTGGAGCCTGATGGGAAACGCCCCGTTCGTGTGGGGCCAGTGGCTTCCGCAGGCGACGGGTATGCTGCACTATACTTGGCTCGAACCCCTGCAGGATCTAGCGTACGGGGAACGCCTCGATGTCAATCCGACCTACCTGCGTATGGATGCCGCGCTGGAGGTGTCTCCGTTTTATGGCGGTTACCTCGCTGGGCTCGGAATCCGTCCGTTCAAGACGAATCCGCAGCTGGAACTCAACGCGGTTTATGAAAGCTATGTTTATTTCCAGTCTAATCTAGAAATGGTGACTGCCGAGGTGGAAGGCGAGGGGCGCATTGCTGAAAGCTGGAACGCCGACTACATCACGGATAACCTTTACGAGGGTGACGACGATATTAACTATATGCAGCTTATTGACCTTGCCGCAAGCCTCAGCTATTCCTTTCCGAAGGGCTCCATCCTGGGGTTGAAGTTCCACTATGTCCTGTCGGACATCAGTACCGACTTCGAAGGCAAAAGCTACGACTACCGCAGGAATATTCCCGTGTTCAGCCGCGATTTTATCATCGTCCTGGAAGGTTACGGCCGAATTCCCCTGAACAATAACTTCGCGGTGCTGTTCGAATCGAGCTTCTACAAGACTGGCCTTTTGCGCGAGAAGAATACGGTGCAGAAGGAGTCGCTCAGTTATGGCAAGGCGATGCTCGGCACGCATTTCTTCTGGGACGACGGCCTGCAGAACATTATCTTGGAAGTGGGTGGCTGGAGCCGCACCGAAAAGCGTTTCTATAACGGATCACTCGCGCAGCAATTCCTGATTCAGCTTGAGTATCAGGGGTATTTTTCTTTCCCCTTTCACCGGAATTTTTCTAAAGAGGTCCGGTAGCGGCTGCTTGGTCTTGCCTTCGACCTTGTTCTTCAACGGGTCGCTTGCGAGCGCTTGCATCGGATAGGCGGAACGGATCCAAAGTTCGCCACTGTATCTTTCGCTTTCCAGTTTTACGAGGGTGGGGAGCATTTCACCCGAGTAGTTTTTCCACTGACGGATGCTGAAGGTTCGCTTTTCTTTGCGTGCGCCGGTCATGGTGACCTTGGATGGCGTGGGCAGCGAATCTGCAACCAGGTTCCACCAGGCCATCGAAAAGGCGGTCGACAAAATGTTCGGCTTTTGTTCCGTAGAATCCTTGCACAGGAACTGCCCGTTTGCGAGAAGCTCCATGTCGTCAAGTTTCAGGGGAGTCTCGCCGATGGTTTCCTTTAGATGGTGCGTTCCCAGTTGACGCTTGACCTTGATATCAGGGAATTCCATGTAGCGGTATTCGCCTGCAGTAATGAAATTGAACTTGGGCGCGTCAGGCTGGTTTACAAAGAATGTGTCCAGTGCATCCGGATGGTGCCGCCATTCCATGTCGAGGCTTGCTCGAGACATCTTCTGGTTAATGAAGAATCCCTCGATGTTCACGACCATCGGGCTTTCCAGCAAAAAGTGCGGACACGACGACTGGGCGTGGCACAAGGCGGCAACTCCGGCAATCGCAATCATCGCATTCTTTATTTTGCTGAACATATTTATAAAATAGCAAATAAATTAGACCGGGCGCTTCGGCTCGAAGCTACCTTGATCTGTAAACGGAAAACCCCGACCTGTCCCAATGGCTAAAGGATTGGTCGGGGTTTGTTGCTCTTCAGGAAGAAAATGTTTGGGTAGGGGACTATGCTTCGTCGCTAACGGAGACTTCTTCGCCTTCGTCGGCTTCGATGGAATCACCTTCGTTCAGCTTGAACAATTCCACGTCCTTCATGCTTTCGCGGATCTTCTGCTCGATTTCGTTGCAGAGTTCCACGTTGTCCTTCAGGAACAGGCGGGTGTTTTCGCGACCCTGACCGATGCGTTCGTTGTTGTAGCTGAACCAGGAACCGCTCTTCTGGATGATGTCGAGCTCGGTGGCGAGGTCAAGGATAGAGGCTTCGCGGGAAATTCCGCAACCGTAAAGGATGTCGAATTCGCACTGGGTGAACGGAGCTGCCACCTTGTTCTTTACCACCTTGACGCGGGTGCGGTTACCGATGACTTCTTCACCGTCCTTGATGGCGGCGATACGGCGAATGTCGATACGCTGCGTGGCGTAGAACTTCAGGGCGTTACCGCCGGTAGTCGTTTCGGGGTTGCCGAACATCACGCCGATCTTCATACGCAGCTGGTTGATGAACAGCATACAGGTGTTGGACTTCGAGAGGATGCCGGTGAGCTTACGCAGGGCCTGGCTCATGAGGCGGGCCTGCAGACCGACGTGGTTGTCGCCCATTTCGCCGTTGATTTCTGCCTGCGGAACGAGGGCTGCCACGGAGTCGATGACGATGATGTCGATTGCGCCGGAACGAACGAGGGTTTCGGCGATGTCAAGAGCCTGTTCACCGGTATCCGGCTGGGAAACGAGCAGGGATTCGATATCGACTCCGAGCTTGCGGGCGTAAACGGCGTCAAAAGCATGTTCTGCGTCGATGAAGGCTGCTACGCCACCGAGCTTCTGGGCTTCTGCAATGGCATGCAGGGTAAGAGTCGTCTTACCGGAAGATTCGGGTCCGTAAATTTCGATGATACGGCCGCGGGGGAAACCTCCCACGCCGAGGGCCATGTCGAGCTGGATACAGCCGGTCGGGATCACGGGAATGTCTTCGACGGGCTGCTGGCCGAGAGCCATGATGGAACCTTTACCATAATTCTTTTCAATCTGGGCGATGGCGGCTTCTACTGCCTTTGCCTTGTCTGCGGAAAGGTTGCTGGTCGGGGTTGTTGTTTTCTTAGCCATATTGGACTCCATTTTGTTTTTTCGTTTTTAAATATAACATTTAGTGTTCACTTGTGCAAGTGCTTTTTTGGTTATTTAGCAAAAAAAGTAACTTGCCCAATACACTATACACGCTTTTTTCACGCACACAAGTGCGGTTTCCTGCGAAAATTTTACAAAAAGCCGTATTTTTTTTACCATTGGCCACTGCCATCCATACGGTGCCGACGGGTTTGCCGGGTTCTGCACCACCCGGACCTGCGATTCCCGAGGTGGCGATTGCCCACTGGCAACCGAATTTTTTGCGGGCACCTTCGGTCATGTTGAGCACCGTTTCGGCAGAAACGGCCCCCTTTTCCTCGAGAACGGAATGCGGGACTCCGAGAAGGGCTTCCTTGATTTCGTTCTGGTAGGCGACAATGCCTCCGGCGAACACGGCGGAACTTCCGGCAATATCGACAATGTGGCTTGCCACAAGGCCGCCCGTGAGCGATTCGGCGGTGGCCATCATCTGGCCACGGTCCAGAAGGATCTGCTGGATCTGTCGAGCGATTTCCTGCGTCTTTTCGCGGATGGTGGCGAGGTCTTCGCTGCGCTCGATTTCGTCCAGTTCGGCCATTTCGATTATTTTCGTTTCGTTTGCCATGTTCTTTCCTTTTACATTACCAAATATAGGTAAATTTAATGTCATAAAATGACAATGAAGTCAATCTGTGAAAAAAAGTAGAAAAAAACGAACTTGGAATAACGTTATTGCGAGCGAAGCGCGGCTATCTGCAACCGTAAAAGGTCCCTGGGCTTGCCGTAGGGGCGACTATGCCTTACCAACTATTTTCTATATTCACGCTCGATGTTTTTCCGTTCGTTTATTATGGGCGTTGTCTTGGCGGTACTGTTTGCGGTGCCGTCTTTTGCCGACGACAATCTGGCGGAAAAAGTTGCAGAACATCCTGCAGAAGTTGAACCTGCTCCAGAACCAGCTCCAGAAACGGCGGCTGTAACGGATTCCTCTGTGGTGGATTCTGTTGCTCCGGCAGATCCCTTGCAAAAGGGCAAGACCGGCATTGTCGCTATTGATACGCTTACGGTGAACGAGTGGGATATTCCGACATCGCATAATTCACTGCCGCTTACTTTGCTGTTTGCCATTTTCCCCGGTGGCGGTCAGTACTATACGGAACATTACGTGCGTGGCGGCTTTATTACGGGCATCGAGTTGTTGCTTCTTTACGAGGTGACGGCGAACAAGAGTTACCAGGACCGCCGCGTGCGGGAACAGACGAAACCATTCCAGGATTCGGTCGGAATCTATACACAATGGTTGCTCCATTCCTCTACGCGAGACAGTCTCGAGTATTATCACGAAAAACGCGCCGAGTTCGTGGCACGCGTCCGTGAGAAAAACGACAAGAAAATGGAACAGGAAGATCTTCGCAAGGCAGAAACTGCCTGGATGTACGGCTTGTATCTGTATAGTTTCTTTGATGCGTTTGGAATTTGGTATAACAACAATTACCGTAGTGTTGAACTCAAGAGCATGAAAACCGCTCTTCTCTGGTCGATTATCCCTGGTTTTGGGCAGATGTACAATCGCGAATTCGGCAAGATGGGGTTGTTGTATATGGCGTTCATCGGTTCAGCCACCAGCATCTGGACATCGCAGAACATGGTGGAATACTATCTGGACCGTAAGCACCTGGTCGAAAAGGAAAGTACATCGTCCGAGGAATACGAACGCGTCTGCGAACGCATCACTTACTACCGCAAGAACCGCAACCAGTACATTTGGGCAATGGCTTTAATTTATCTGTATTCCGTTGGCGATGCTGCGGTCGATGCCCTGTTGAGCGATTTCGACAACCCGATGCACCTGGCCGTTTTGCCGCGTCTCGAAGGCGGCGTGCAGGCGCTGATGTCCTTTGATTTTTAATTAGTGTGTAATGTGAAGTGTGAAATGTAATTTCACATCTCGCATTTCCTTTAGCCGATCTTCAATGGAGCCATCTGGATGCCGTCGTGGATTTTTTCGAACGTCCCGCGGAAGTGTCCTTCGGCGTCGCGCTTGAACTCGAAACGGGTTACCATGGCGTAACTAAAGGCTCCTTCTACGAACTGTTCGTCGGGGAGTCCGCAGGCAAAGTGCTGCAATGCGGCAATCACGCCCGCGTGCGTAATCCACAGGAATTCGCCGTTGTCGTCGAGCGTGTCCAGCAGCGACTGCACGCGGCGGTCGATATCATAAAAACATTCGCCGTCCTTGAACTTGTATCCGCGCAAGTCGCCGGCCCAGGCTTTCATCTCCTCTCGGGGAACTTCCGTGAGTTTCTGGCCTTCCCAGGTGCCGAAGTTCATCTCGATAATTTCTTCGCGCTTCTCCATAGAAAGGCCCGTCGCCTTTTCTGCCTTTTCGGCGAGTCGCAGACAACGCAGGAGGGGGCTCGTAAACATCCTTGTGGGTTTGGCGCCAGCGCCCAGCAACGCTTTCAATGCCCCGTCGCTTTCTTCTTCAAAAGTGGGGGATACATCAAAGTCGAGCCTGCCGTAGCAGACGTCGTTCGGGTTGTAGGGCTTGGTGTGGCGAATGGTCCAAAGAATCATGCTGCTGTGTCATCCTGAGCTTGTCGAAGGATCTAAACTAAAAAGGCAACCGGGGCGGTTGCAAAAAAATCCTAGGCGACCTGAGCACATAAAAATTCGCAAGTCCGTTGCTGCTTTCGCCCTGGCGATTTGCCCGCAAATAGTCATTGCGCAGGGCCTAGGACTACCAAATCTAGCAAAATTCGTTGATTTTTGTCAACGATATTACGCGTTAGTGGCTAAAATGAGTGATTTTTTGAAATTTTGTTAACAAAAATACGATTAGTAGTTAAAAAATAGTAACATTTGTAAATTTTTTTGTATATATTTAGGGCGTGATGTTAGACACATTCCTTGCATCACGGGGGTAGTTGTATTTACTTGTTGATCCAATTTGGAATATGCCAGGTCGGAAAAAACAGGAGGTTTGTATGAAGCTGAATGTGAAAAATATATGGTTAGCTTTTATGGGGCTTTGTGTCGCTTGTTGTTTATGGGCGGCAGAATCGACCTATTCTGTAGATGTTTATCCTCTAACGTTTGGTACCCAGGACACGACGGCGCAGCTTAAGGTGTGGAACCGTCTGATGAAGTATAAGCTGTTCGCGGAGGGGCTTGCAGACGCCGATGGAATAGAGGGCGTTACCTTTGCGGGCCAAAATATCCATATTACCGATGAAGTGGGCTATGTCGGGAGCGCTACGGGCGATTTCCGTTTACAGGGAAACGTGAACCATTCTGTCGGCGGTCCGGTCTTGTTTGCCGGAAAGTTTGTTAACGGGGATGGTACGGATTCCGTTCTTACTGGGCCGACGCGTTTTCTGCAAAAGTTTGAACCGACGTTCAATAGTAAGGACAAGAACTTTTTTGCGGGATTTTATTGTTTTGATGCGGGGTATAACGACGTATATACGAATCCTGGAATTGAAGCGGGAAAGACGGTAGTTCCGAATACGGCGATTCTTAGCACCACCTCGTGTGCCGATACGTCGGTTGTTCCTGCTGTCGATACGGATGTGGATATCCCGGAGCTCACCGGCGGTGTCGATGCGTATGCCTGGAAAACGGGTATTAGCGGAAACGGGACGACGGAATATATTCACGTGCCGCCTCCGGATGATGAAAACGATTCCAGCAGCTATAGCTATTTTGTCGAGTCCATTTCGTTCAGCAATAATTCGAAGTTATATATTGTCATGCCTCCCGAGGGCCGCTTGACGAAGGTTTTCGTTAAGACCTCGATTTATGGCTTGGGAAGTACAGACAATAATGACATCGTCGTGGTTTCCGGTGCCGCTGGAACTTGGGACGGGACAAAATGGACTGGAATTGGTGAACCGCTTGAAAACAAGGATTATGCGGGAAACTTGCTCTTTTTCGTCAATGAAGACCTTTACCTAGCTGCCAGTCAGAAAACGATGCAGGGTACCTATATTTCGACCGGGGTAATCAAGTTCGCGCAGCACACCAAGTTTGCGGGGCAGCTTCTTGCAAAAGTCATCAGGATTGATGCGGATTTTGAAGCCGGAGACTTCAAGTATGTTCCGTTCAATCCGCCCGTACTTGATCCTACGGCGCTCGCGTCAGGCATTTTCTTGGAAAATGACAAGGACGTAAAGGTTCCGGTTCACCTGAACAAGGCTACCGAAACGGGTGTGTCCTTCAAGTATTGCTTTGAACTGAACGATTCGATTGCGGAAGCTGATTTCAACAAGATTATCGGGGACTATCCTCGCAAGGGAATGTTGCCCCCGTTCTGCGGAATCGATTCTGCTGAAGTTAAAATTGATAAGAATGGTACGGAACCGACATTGCTTACCGGGGTTTACCTGAATGTCACGGACGACAACCTTGAAGAGGGCAACGAAATGCTCCGGATGCATATCTCGGAGTTGACCGGCGCTGTGCTCCCGGGTAACAAGCGTTCGGGCTTCTTTACGTTGACCCTGGTTGATGCTCCGATTATTGACTTTGTCGACAACAAGGGTGACTATAGCGTCGAGGAAAATTCTCCTACAGAAACCGAAGTGGTGAGAATCAAGCTTCGGGGAAGCGATGCTTCCAAGATGGTGCTTTCGATGGAGGATAACGGAAGCGTAAAGTTCCCGCTCGATAGCCTGTTCAAGTATGACTTGGTCAAGGAAGGTTCTACTTACTATGCTGTCATTACCGTAAGGGATAGTGCCAAGCTGGATTATGAACAGATTGACTCTGTGTACAAGGTGACGCTTGTGCTGAAGGACAAGAATGGTGCCGAAGGCTCTCATACGGTAGAGGCTCCTTTGAACATTCACATTATTGATGTCAACGAAATGCCTATTGCCATACATCCGACTCCGGATCCGACAATCAACGAAAACGTGCCTTCGGGAACGGTTGTCGATACCCTCGAATATGACGATATCGACAAGGCTCTCAAATTCAGGGACGATGTGTTTGTTGCCGTCGGTGGTGATACGACTTTCTTCAGCATCGACCCCAGTGGCGTCATCAGGACCAATCAGGTTTTCGATTACGAAATGAAGGTGTATGACAATCGCGATACGACCTATCAGTTGATAGTCCTTTTGAGGGACCGCAACGACGCTACGCTTTCGGTACTCGATACGGTCGTGATTCATATCAAGAACGTGAATGAAATCCCCTACATTCTGACCGATACGACGAGCGTTCCCGAAAACACGAAACCGGGGACGGTGGTCGATACGTTGAAGGCTGTCGATGCCGACTTTGACGATGTCGATTCCTTGCTGAAGTTCACCTTGGTCGAAGATCCGAGCGGCTGCTTTGTTGTTTCTGAAAAGGGCGTCATCACGGTCAAGGAATGTAAGGATCTCGACTACGAAAAGAACAAGCAGATCTCTATCGTGGTCAAGGTGGAAGATTCGCATGGAGGTTCCAGCACCAAGACAATCCGCGTGAAGGTCCTGGATGTTCCTTCGCCTACGCTTGAAATCACCGAGGCTAGCAATAAGGATTCCATTTGGGTTAAGCCGAAAAACCCGATTTATACGAATGAGTCGGACATGAACGTCTGCTGGGAAGTGAACCGTACGAACCAGGATTGTGCCGATACCATCCTCAAGCCGGGAAAGAATGTTATCCGCAAGGAAGTCTGCGATATCGAAGGCTTTGAGGGCTGTGCCGTAGACTCGTTGATCGTGTATTACAGCAATGCGGCTCCGGTCGTGATCGTGTCTGCGAATCCGGATGACCAAAAGGCTGCCAATATCTACACGATTGTCGAAAAGACGGATTCCGCTGATGCGAATATCTACGTGAACCGTACCCAGAACGATATTCTGGTGATGGTGAAGGATTCCGCAAGCCATAAGGATACCTCGTTTACGGTCAAGCTGAATTTGGAAACGTTGTCTGTTCCCAGTAAGACTTACGAAACCCTGGCGTCCGTGGTGAAGGAGTCGGTCGCCCTTGACGAAAATGCGAAGAACAAGAAGTTGACGCCCGTAAACGGTACCGAAATCAAGGTGTCGTATCCGGCAAAGGTGGCTGGCGTCGATGTGACCGTAAGTTACATGACCGACAATGACGGCGAAATCGTCAAGCAGAAGGTCGTGAACGACAAGGGCAAGGAAGAATCGATCGAGGTCATCACGGTGTCCTACGAAACGGTAATCAACGGAAAGACCGTGACGGTCTCTTATCTGGCGGATGCGGCGACCGGTGCCAAGCTGGTCAAGGATGCCTCGGGCAGACTGATGACGGAATCTGTGGCCGAAAGCGAAAAGGTGCAGGCCGGATCGTACTCCGTGACTTACGAATACAAGGATGCTTCGGGCAATACCGTGGTGGTGACCTACTTTGTAGACGAAAAGGGCTCTCTGGTGAAGAATTCCGAAGGGAACACTGGCTACGAGGTCTCCTACACTTATGAAAACCAGTACGGCAATTCCGCGACCCAGTCCGTGTTTATCGTGCTGGACCAGGTGGGACCCAAGGTTGAAATTATTACGCCCGTCAAGGGACAGGTCATCCGTTCTAACTTTGTGAAGGTGGTGTGGACGGTTGATGGCTTGGAACAGGATTCCCTGACGCTCCAGGGCCTTGAAAAGGGAAAGAATTCGATCAAGCGAATCTATCGCGACAAGGCGGGTAACGAAGCTGTCGACTCGGTAGTCGTCATTATGAAGGATAGCAAGGATGTCGATATCTCGGTCGAACAGCCGGTGACTGAGATTTCAAAGGATAAGGTTGAAAAGTTCTATGCGGAAAATCCGCCTAAGGAAGGCCAGACCTTTGCGGTGAGCATCAGGAACCCGGGCACGGGCGAAGAAGTGGAAACCTTGATTGGCGGAGACTTCAAGACGACGGCAGGAAGCGGTAAGGAACCGTATTCGGGTGAAACGACCCATTTGGGCCCGACACTTGCCCTGGATGTTAAACTTCCCGTGGTGAGTGGCGTGGGCGGCCTTGCGACGCTAGACGACCTGTTGAGTTCCGATGGATTGATCCCGATGGAAGGCGTAGATGCCGATGGCGGTACCAAGATGACCGTAGAGGAATATGTCCAGGAATACTGCGAAGACGACGTAAAGACTGATGACTTGAGCCGGGTGAATCTGTATAAGACCAAGCTGAGCGTCAAGATCTGGGTGTACACGACTCTCGGAAATTTTGTGGATTACTTCAGCTTCGGACAGGATATGAACGATCCCGATTATACGAACGATGCCGGCATGCTCCAGATGTTCTTTGAACTGAAACCGGACAAGGATGGCTACGTTCGCGCCGAAAACGGCAAGATGATGGGGACTGGCGCCTACCTGTACAAGGTGGAGGCCACGATCAAGTCGCATCTCCGTTGCACCTTGCCGTCCAAGGAGTTCGATTCCAAGACGAAGACCTTCGGTGCCAATGCCAAGAAGAAGGGCGATTCCATCCGTTCTTCCGAAGACCTGCTGAAGCCTTTCGGCTACAAGCGCCCCTCCGGCAAGTAGCCCAAGGTTCTGTTCAACATTATGTGTACAAAGGTCGTCCTGCGGGACGGCTTTTTGTTGTTTTGAAATGTTTACAAAGAAAACCTTTGGAATAGGCGAAATTTAGTGCAATATCTCACGAAAAAATGTCTTTTCCTACAAAATCTGGATAATTAGTCAATGAAAAGAACACTTTGTAAACTTTTTGTGCGAAAAGATTGTTGTAATTAAAATAAAAGTTTTCTATCTTTTACACAAGAAAAAAATATAGGGGTGTATTGTTCACTCTTGAGATTAGGAGTTTATTATGTGGTTTGGAAAAAACATAATGACAAAACTCGGCCTCGTACTGGCCATGGCAGTCCCTGCTCTTGCTGCGGATGTCAAGGATATGTATCCGTTGAAATTCGGCAATCTGAATGAAGAACTTCAGGCTCAGTATTGGAACGATTTGATGTCGTTTAAAATGTGGGGTACAGATGAAATTATTTTTGCCAAGGTTACGTTGCCTGACAAGGTGGGGGCTTTGGGAACAACAGGCGATTTTAATTGGTTTGGAGCTGGAAAAATATTGGGCGGACCTATTTACGTAAATGGAAATATTACTAGTAAAGGTGGTGAGCAAAGGTTTACTTCAGGTCCTTGCCGTGTTAATGGTGATTTGAAGTTAGATGGTGGCCTTGCTCAGGATACGTTAATTGGGGTATATTGTGTGAATGGTGAGGTCAATGATGTTACAAAAGCTGCTTGCAAGAATGCTAAAAATAAAGGTTATCAATGTGATTTGGTAGTTCGTTCTGAAGTTGGGGATGAAGAATTTGAAAATGGAATCTGTGCTAAAATTAAGGCTGTTCCAGAAAATTTATTTATTCCGAGTTACCCATTTAACACGCATGATGGAGCCAATGTTTTAGACGAAATTAATATTGTCAAAACTCAAGTGTATGAAGAAAATGCTAATGCTGGTGAGTACTTTATAGATATTCCTCCGATTCAGTATGATGATGATGGTAATATTACGAAGAAAATGTATGACTATGTCTTGAGTAGTTTGACTTTAGGACAAGAATCGAAGTTGTTTATCCGTATTGGATCCTTGCAAAGTTTGGCTCGTTTCTTTGTAGATGGAGCTATTACCTTAAATGAGTCTGCTGTAATACAGGTTGTTCTTGTTGATGGTGATTGGGATATAAATAAGAAAAGGTGGGTGTGGAAAAAGGATTCTGATACGACACATGTGTCTCAGAGTGATTATGCAGGAAATTTATTGTTTTATACAACTGATGATTTTTATTTGCCTGCAATGCATGGAAATGCTTTGTTGGAAGGAACGTTTATATCCACAAAAACCATTAAAATAGGCTCGAATCTTCAATTGGCTGGACAATTTCTAGCACAGAAAATAGATCTCTCTCAAGCGAACGATTTGGATGGTACTGGTTTTCGTTATGTTCCGTTTAATGCCCCAGTTATAACGGCTAGTGGAAATGATAATATTATTGTGGAAGGTCGTAAGGATAAAGTGAATATTGTCCTTGATAAAAAGCCTAGTACAGATATTACTTTTGAATATTGTTTCCATTTTGAAGGCTCCCAAAATACGGGAACCGATAAAGCTATTGCAGACGATGTTAGCTATGTTTGGGTGAATAATGCTGAAATTGAATTGCCTATTTATAATCCGTCAACCTATGATCCTTTGACAAATTTGTGTGGTGGTAAAGTGCCTTTGAAAGCTGAGTTTAAGGAGGGCTTCCAAACACTTGAATCACCGATTGTTCTTTTTGCAAATCCTGATGGTGATTGGGAACATGAGTATGAAGAATTTGAAATATGGATTTTGAACCTTGAAGGTGCTGTTTTGGAGACGGGTAAGCATGAAGGACCTGTTAAATTAAAAATTAGGGATATTGATGGCAAACCCAAGGGTGAGAATATTGCTATTGCTGGTACAGAAGATGTTCCGTACAGATTTGATGTGTTCCCAGTGAAAGATGGTAGTGATAAAGATTTAACAAATTATTCTGTGAAAATTGAAACTTTGCCTGCTGCAGGATCTCTTGTCCTTATTGGAGACGATGGTAAGGACATTAAGCTAAAGAAGGGCGATATTGTATCTTCTTCTGCTATTAATAAAGATACGGGCAAGTTTGTCTTTAGGTTTGACGAAAATGACTATACGGGAAACGGCGACCCGAATGAGGTTCTTGATCGCTACAATTTTGAATTTAGAGTTGTTGATGCAAGAAGTAATAACGTATCGGATGGCTCATACACTGCAACGGTAATTGTAAATCCTGTTAACGACAAGCCTAAGGCAGAAAGCACCGAATTCACTATTGACGAAAATAGTGCTGATGAACAAGTTGCTCAAGCTACAGGTGCTATTAATGCATCGGATGTTGATTTTACGGTTGATGCAAATGGTAATCGTGTTTACGACGTCCTTACATACACTTTTGATTTGACTGCTGATGTGAACCATGATGCAGATTATTATGCTCATGTGGCAGATTTGTATAATATTGACCCGGCTACGGGCAAGATTTCTGTTAAGAAGGGCACTGTCCTTAATTACGAATCTGCCGATAGTCTGCTTGAAATTAAGGTCAAGATAACGGATGATGGCCATACAACTGCTGCTGATGATGATGCTTTGGATACGACGGTTGTCGTTACCATCCGTATGATTGACGTGAATGAGCCGCCTACTGTTGACGACCCGACGTTTACTATTCCCGAAAACCTGGGTAACGATAAATTCGTGGGCGAAGTGGTTGGTAAGGATCCGGATTCCTTGAATCAACATGGTTTCGAACACTTGGAATACTTTATTGACCCGACAAATACTGTTGCCAATGCAGCCTTCAAAATTGTGGATCCGACGAAAGGAAATATCACCGTTAAGAATTCTACGAAATTGGATTATGAAACGGTTCCGGACCATAAGTTCAAATTTGATGTGCTCGTTAGAAACTGCGAATACGATGCAGTCAAGAAGGACTATACGGCAAATTGCTTAGAGGACGTGGTTTCCCATGTTACTGTTGAACTGACCGATGAGGGTGAACCGCCTATCATTATTCCTATATGCGAAGGCGATGACTGTCCCACAATATGCCAGGGCGACAAGTGCATCGAATGCAAGGACGAAAGCTGTCACGAGGAATGTGTTGAAAATTGCGACAAACCGAATGATCCCGTCAATGTCCTGACTGTTTCTGTGAATGAAAATTCTCCGGAAAATTACGAGATCATGAGGTATCTGGTTCGCGATGAGGACTTTGATGTTGGACATTCCACGGCGTTGACGGCCGAAATCAAGAATACGACCGTTAACACCGGTGCTGAAGACCTTTTCGGTGCCAAAATGGAAAAGGATGCCGACGGTAATTGGAACGTAGTTGTCTATGTAGCTGATAGCTCGAAGCTTGATTACGAGACGTTAGACTTCCGTACGCACGACGTGACGATTAACGTGCGTGATCCTGAGGATGCGGAAGGCGTGCATGGTTCTCTCCTCCGTGTCATCAAGGTTGTCGATGAGAACGAACCGCCTACTGTTGCAGACACGACGTTTACTATTCCCGAAAACCTGGGTAACGATAAATTCGTGGGCGAAGTTGTTGGTAAGGATCCGGATTCCTTGAATCAACATGGTTTTGAACACTTGGAATACTTTATTGACCCGGCCAATACGGTTGCCAATGCTGCCTTCAAAATTGTGGATCCGACGAAAGGAAATATCACCGTTAAGAATTCTACGAAGTTGGATTATGAAACGGTTCCGGGCCATAAGTTCGAATTTGACGTGCTCGTTAGAAACTGCGAATACGATGCTTCCAAGACGACCTATACGGCAAATTGCTTAGAGGACGTGGTTTCCCATGTTACTGTTGAACTGACCGATGAGGGCGAACCGCCTATCATTATTCCTATATGCGAAGGCGATGAGTGTCCCACAATATGCCAGGGCGACAAGTGCGTCGAGTGCAAGGATAAAAGCTGTCACGAGGAATGTGTTGAAAACTGCGACAAACCTAATGATCCTGTCGATGTCTTGACTGTGTCTGTGAATGAAAATTCTCGGCAGAATTACGAGATCATGAGGTATCTGGTTCGCGATGAGGACTTTGGCGTTGGACATACCATGGCGTTGACGGCCGAAATCAAGAATACGACCGTTAACACCGGTGCTGAAGACCTTTTCGGTGCCAAAATGGAAAAGGATGCCGACGGTAATTGGAACGTAGTTGTCTATGTAGCTGATAGCTCGAAGCTTGATTACGAGACGTTAGACTTCCGTACGCACGACGTGACGATTAACGTGCGTGATCCTAAGGATGCGGAAGGCGTGCATGGTTCTCTCCTCCGTGTCATCAAGGTTGTCGACGTGAACGAAGCTCCGACGATTACTGGCGTTGAAGATTTGAACGGCGATTATAAGGATGCCAAGGATGACTTTACCTTCTACCCGAAGGAAG
>JAEEGH010012858.1_pt1 | contig 18691 bp, 17 predicted proteins | sample 9134181 | NCBI WGS metagenome assembly JAEEGH01 (sample SAMN16246544, study PRJNA631951) | gut metagenome | biome: gut microbiome; feature: rumen; material: DP-attached | host: Bos | place: Iran: Karaj | collected 2018-10 | reverse complement strand
TGTACAGTTCCCCGGACAGGTTATCGAAAGCCATGCTAACGGAAAAGACCTCGAGGAATTAAGACCTATACTTGAAGAATATTGCAAAGAGTTCGATCTTGACGCTGAAGAGATTCTTAATGCCGAATTTACCGTTCTTACACCCGACAGCAAAAATCCCTATAAACAGATGTATGTAGCCAATTAAATTTACGGGGCACAATCTCTCTGCCCCGTAAAACAATATATGTTTGGAAAGGACGAGGGGGATGAGATATTCAAAAGAAGAAGTAATGCAGTTTGTAGAAGAGGAAGACGTAAAATTCATACGTCTTGCTTTTTGTGATGTTTTCGGCAGACAGAAAAACATTTCGATAATGCCGAATGAACTTTCGAAAGCCTTTAAATACGGAATAGCTTTTGACGGTTCCGCTATAGTCGGATTCGGTGACGAAACACATTCGGATCTTTTAATTCATCCCGATCCCGAAACTCTTGCATTTCTCCCCTGGAGACCCGAGCACGGCAAAGTAATTCGTATGTATTCAAGTATTACTTATCCTGACGGAAAACCTTTTGAATGCGATACCAGAACATTTCTTAAAAAAGCAATAGAGGAAGCCGCAAAAGAAGGCTATACTTTCTATTTCGGTGCCGAACAGGAATTCTATCTTTTCAATCTTGACGAAAACGGCAAACCCACCAAAGAGCCTTACGACAATGCTGGATATATGGATATTGCTCCCGATGAAAAAGGCGAGAATATTCGTCGTGAAGTATGTCTGACACTCGAGCAGATGGGCATTCGTCCCGAGAGTTCTCATCACGAAGAAGGTCCCGGACAGAATAAAATTGATTTCAGATATTCGGATGCGTTAACCGCAGCCGACAATGCAATGACGTTCCAGACTGTTGTTAAGACGGTTGCAGGCAGAAACGGAATTGCTGCAGACTTCAGCGCAAAACCTTTAAAGGGCAAACCCGGCAACGGATTCCATATCAATATATCCGTAAAACCCGAAGATAATGAAGATAATATGAAGGGTCTTCTTGCAGGAATAATTGATAAAACAGTTGAGATGACTGCTTTCCTTAATCCTACGGAAAACTCATATGAAAGATTCGGAGAAAACAAAGCTCCGGGTTATGTTTCGTGGTCCAGAGAAAACCGTTCACAGTTGGTAAGAATTCCTGCAGCTGTAGGCGAATACAAGCGTATAGAACTTCGTTCTGCAGATCCTACCACCAATCCGTACCTTGCATTTGCACTTATTATTTATGCAGGCCTTTACGGAATTAAGAACAAACCCGAACTTCCCGAAGAAGCAAATATCAATCTTTACAAAGCAGACGAGGAAACATTAAAGAATTTCACCAAGCTTCCTTCAAGTCTTGAAAAAGCTAAAGAGATAGCATCTAAGAGTGATTTTATAAAGACACATATTCCTTCCGAGATATTGAATATTTATCTCAAATAAACCCGCTTAAAAGGGCATTTATTTTGGTGTCATATTCTAAAAGGAAGGAGGAGATGCAATGAGCCTTGAAGAGCGTGATTATAGCGTACTCGTGGTATCTGCCGCAGAAAAATTTAATACTGTGATATCGGAATTGCTCTCCGACTCGGGATACAGGCAGATTAAGTACGAATCTTCTGTATCAAGCGCACAGAGAGCATTTGCAGAAAGATTCTATGATTTTGTCATTATCAATGCTCCGCTTCCCGACGATATGGGAACAAGATTTGCGATAGACCTCTGTACATCCGGAAGCACCGTCGTACTGATAGTCGTCAGAGCCGAAAACTTCGAGGAGATAAACGAAAAAGTTTCAAGACACGGTGTCTTTGCAATTCCGAAACCCATGAGCCGTCCCGTAGTTGAGATGGCAATTAAATGGATGGCCTCCTCCAGAGAGAGGCTGAGAAAAACGGAAAAGAAAACTCTTTCCATTGAGGAAAAGATGGAAGAAATCCGTATTGTAAACCGTGCGAAATGGCTCCTTATCAACGAACTTAAGATGGATGAGCCGGGCGCACACCGCTATATCGAAAAGCAGGCAATGGACCGTTGCGTCACACGTCGCGAGGTAGCAGAGGAAATCATCAGAACATATTCATAAAATAATTTAGCGGTACCGATTTTTCGGTACCGTTTTTTATGAAATATATGATAATATTAAATTGTGTTGTATTATTTTAATCTTTTATGATAAAGGGGGACAATATGAGAGTAAGGATTAATTATAATAACAGAAACAGAGAAAATGCGACAATTGTCATTGAGGTTGTTCAAATGAATCATTATGATGAGGGCACTATAGGCTTGGTTCTGCCATATTCGGAATACTTCGCAAGCAAAGGCTATAATGTCTATGAGTCTACAGAACAAGCAGATGAACATGATTTTTCTTACTGGAGCGATACACTGCTTAGGACAGGTTATTTGGATCTTACCCGCACTAATTTAAAATTTAATCGTTATAAAGCGAAACCCGTAAATACTTGAGTTTTATTGCAAAGTTGCAGACAGAGAGAAACGGGACTGTCTGTAAGGATCTGGCTTTAAGGAATGATGAATCGTATCAGATGTCGCGCCTGTTTCATAGAAGTCTCATAAAATACCTGGCAGGGAAAAAGGAAGCAGGTATAAGTGTAGCCAATGAAATAGTGGCTTTCCTTAATTCAGACGATTCTCTTAAAGAGGAAAACTATAAGGATAAATTTGCACTTCTTTTAGATAATTACAAAAACAAATATAAAATGGATTCGGAGTACTGCAATCTTTTATGCAATCTGGTAAAGCAGCTTTGATTATAAAAGAGACAAAAAAGCTTTAAATATGATATAATGCAAAAGATTGTGATTAAGCAATCTGTTATAAAAGATATTTACAGGGGAAGATTATGAAACTTACCGAAATCTACAAAACAAAAAAGACGGTTTTATCATTTGAAATATTTCCGCCTAAAAAAGACGACGAACTTAAAAATATTGATCCCACACTGGAGATTTTATCCGACTTAAAACCGGACTATATTTCTGTTACTTTCGGCGCCGGCGGACATGCAAATAACAGTAAGACAATAGCTTTGGCAAAGAGAATAAAAGAAGTATATCACACGGAGCCTGTTGTACATCTGACAGGGCTTTGTTATGACAAAGAAGAGATAGATGCTTTTGCAAAGGAAATTCAGGCAGCAGGCGTTGAAAATATCCTTGCGTTACGTGGAGATATCAATCCCAACGTTCCGGCCAAAGGCGTCTTTCCTCATGCATCGGACTTAATCGCATATCTTAAGGAATCATATGATTTTTGTATCGCCGGTGCATGCTATCCCGAGATTCATCCCGAATCAAAGGACAGAGTGGAAGAGATGAAAAATTTAAAGAAAAAGGTCGATGCGGGCGCAGAAGTTCTTTTGTCGCAGCTTTTCTTTTCGAATAAAACCTTTTATGAGTTTACGGAAATCTGCCGTATAGCAGGTATGGATGTGCCCATTACACCGGGTATTATGCCTGCGCTTAATGCTTCACAGATTAACAGAATGGTTACTATGTGCGGCGCGACACTTCCTCACAGTTTCCAGAAGATAATCGAAAGATTCGGCAACGACAAGGATGCCATGTTTGACGCAGGTATGTCCTATGCACTCAGCCAGATAATAGATCTTCTTGCAAATGATGTAGACGGCATTCATCTTTACACAATGAACAATCCCGTTGTGGCAAAGAAGATTTGCGAAGGCGTAAAGAATATAGTAAACGCATAAAAGATGGATAATAAAGAAATTTTCAACAGAATATTTCCGACTGCATGCAGATACATGAGAGTTAATCCTCTTTTAGTTGATGAGGAATTTAATTTAAAATCGTTTAAGGTTTTTGAAACTCTCATGGAAAATGTCCGATTTAAGGGACAGCATGAATATATAAGCGTCGAAGATCTGATGAATGTAGATAAGGAACTGACGGGTAAAAGCGAGGACCTTGTCTTTTATCTTGAAGGCTGCACGGAGGCGGTTGTTTTTGCGACGACCCTCGGCGTAAACGTGGATGCATATTCCAAAAAACTTCAGTCAAGAGATATGTCGCTTGCCGTTATTTATGATTCGCTTGCATCAGCGCTTCTTGAATTTTATACCGACGAATACGAAAACGGTTTATCGCTTGGAGCGCATACATTCAGATTCGCACCCGGCTACGGAGATATTCCCATAGAGCTTAATTACATAATCATAGATGCACTTTCGATCTCAAAGAAAATCGGAATATACAAGTCTTCAAACAACATGATGCTTCCGCAAAAATCCATGATTACATTCTGCGGATTAGGCAAAGAGGTTGCACCCACCTGTGCGCACTGTGTAAGACTAAATAACTGCTCACTTCGAAAAGAAGGCTTCAGGTGCTACAACTCATAGAAAAAAATAAAAAAGGATAAAAAATGCTAAAAGATTTACTCGGTAAAAAAACCCTGTTCTTTGACGGTGCCATGGGTACACAGCTTCAGGCTAACGGTCTTTCCATCGGCGCAATCCCCGAAGAACTGAATATAGACAGACCCGAACTTCTCGTGATGATTCACGAGAATTATTTAAAGGCGGGTGCAGATTTTATCACTACCAATACATTCGGTGCAAATGCTCATAAAATGAGCCGTGCGAAATATCCGAATACCGAGATGATAAAAGCTGCTGTTAAAAATGCTGATACCGCAAGAAAGAATTTAGGAAGAGAGAACGATTCTTTTATAGCGCTTGATATCGGACCGATAGGAGAGCTTCTTGCACCCATCGGAACGCTTTCTTTTGATGATGCTTACGAGCTTTTTAAAGAGCAGATTGTATGCGTAAAAGACGATATCGACGTGGTTATATTTGAGACGTTCGGAGATTTATACGAATTAAAGGCAGGCGTGCTTGCGGCCAAGGAAAACTGCGACAAGCCCGTATTTGTTTCCGTATCATTCGACAAGAGCGGACGTACCTTAACAGGTACCAATCCCGAAACTTATATAAACGTTATGGAAGGTCTTAAGGTTGATGCGATAGGCGTTAACTGCTCACTCGGTCCCAAGGAACTCGAGCCCGTTATTAAGACTCTCCTTGAAAAATCACATATTCCGGTAATTATTCAGCCAAACGCCGGTCTTCCCACATTAAGGGACGGCAAGACAGTATTTGAACTTACACCCGAATCTTTTATCGAGGCACTTTCAAATGTCATGAATGAGGGTATTGCGGTAATCGGCGGATGCTGCGGTACATCGCCCGAATTTATTAAGGCTGAAAAAGAAAGCTTTCCCACAGACGTAAAACAGAGAGAAGTTCCTTTAAGAACCGCTGTATCAAGCTCAACTATGACCGTATATCTTGATGAAGACGTAAAGGTCTGTGGTGAGAGATTAAATCCCACAGGCAAGAAAAAACTCCAGGCAGCACTTCGTGAAGAAAATTACGATATGCTTATCTCCGAAGCGATAGCGCAGGAAGATGCCGGTGCAAAGGTGCTTGATGTAAATGTCGGACTTCCCGGAATAGATGAAGCTGCGGTAATGAAGAAAATAATTCCGATGCTTCAGGAAGTGGTATCCATTCCTCTTCAGATTGATTCTTCAAACCCTGCGGCAATCGAAGCCGCATGCAGAATATATAACGGCAAACCGCTTATCAATTCGGTTAACGGCAAAGATGCGGTAATGGAAGCAGTATTTCCTGTAGCCAATAAATACGGCGGAGTAGTAATCGGTCTTGCTTTATCCGAAGAAGTGCCCAAGCTCTGCGAAGAGAGAGTGGCAATTGCCAAGAAGATAATCGGCAAAGCAAAGGAATACGGTATTCCCGAAAAAGACCTTGTTATCGACTGCCTAACTCTCACGGTTTCGGCACAGCAAGCAGAAGCAGCAGAGACATTAAAGGCTTTGAAAGTCGTAAGCGATATGGGCCTTTCGTCCACACTCGGCGTATCCAATATTTCATTTGGACTGCCAAACAGACCGCTTATTAACAGAACATTTTTAACACTTGCAATGCACAGCGGTCTTAAGATGCCCATCATCAATCCTTTAGACAGATCTCTCATGGACTGCATAGATGCATTCAATGTTATTTACAATGTGGATAAAGGATGCGAGACGTATATTAAGAATCAGGAAAATGTCGTAGTTCAGACTGTGACAGTTCAAAAGAGTGCTTCGGGTGACGGAGCCGGCGCTTCGGCAGCAGGCGGTAAAAAAGATGTGGGCTTTTGTATCATAAAAGGTTTGAAAGACGAGATAACCGCTGTAACTGTTGAAGAACTTGAAAAAACCGATGCGATGGTTTTAATCAACGAGACCATTATTCCTGCGCTTAACAAAGTCGGACGCGATTACGATTCGGGCAAGATATTCCTTCCCCAGCTAATCCAGGCAGCAGAGACCGCAAAGGTTGCATTTGCCGAAGTACAGAAGCACTTTACCGTATCAAGTGAGAAAAAGGGTCCTGTTATCCTTTGTACCGTTGAAGGAGATATCCACGATATCGGCAAGAATATCGTCAAGGTTGTGTGTGAAAGCTACGGCTATGAAATAATCGACCTTGGCAAAGATATCCCCGTAGACAGCGTTGTAGACGCGTACAAGGAGTATAAACCAAAGGCAATAGGCTTAAGCGCTCTTATGACCACCACGGTTGAAAATATGAAGCGTACAATAGCCGCTCTTCGTGCCAATGACTGTGATGTACCTATTATGGTTGGCGGTGCGGTTCTTACCGAAGAAATCGCCAAGGAAATCGATGCGGATTATTATACCGAGGACGCAATGTCGCTCGTAAATTTATTTAAAGAACTTGGAGTATAAAATGAAGGCTAAGAAATTTATTTTACCGATATGTCTTTTTGCAATGTTTGCAATATACACACTTACAGTCAAATTTGTTGACGTGGCTGCAATCGGACCGAACGGCTCGGAAGTCGGCTTTTCAAGTATCAACGGATTTGTTGCCGGTATATTCTCATACAGCAAAATATTTTATCTTCTGACCAAACTGATAGCAGCCGTATCGTTTTTATACATAGCGGCATTTGCGGTTTTGGGTCTTATACAGCTCATAAAAGAAAAAAGCTTCGCTAAAGTCGATTTTGCTATATACGGAATGGCGGTAACATATGTTATCACAGCACTTTTCTACCTGATGTTTGAGATTGTAATCATCAATTACAGACCTATTTTGGAAGACGGTGAACTTGAGGCTTCATTCCCTTCATCGCACACGATGCTTGCGGTAGCGGTTTTCGGAAGTGCGATAGTATATGCGCTCTACAGAATAAAAGACGATCTGATTAAAAAGATTGTGGTAATTGCAAGTGCTGTTCTTGCTGCAGGCATGGCACTAGGAAGACTTATAAGCGGCGTACACTGGTTTACGGATATCCTTGGCGGAGTGCTTTTAGGATGTGCAATTGTATCGCTTTATCTGGCATTTGTTCTCAGCATTAAAGAAGATTAATCCTAAAATAATAAAGGGCGTGACATTCGGTTTGTCACGCCCTCTTTTTATTTTCTGTTAGTTTATTCTTTTATTTTTTCATTCATTTCAGATGTAACGTTGTAAAGATTCATTTCGAAATCCTGACGGTTTTTCTGATAAATCGTTTTAAGTATCTGCCCTGCGAAGAATGACTGAATAGCAGCGATTACGGCAAAGCCGCAGACAATTAAAGTCGGGAATCTCGGTACCAGTCCGGTCTGAATATATTCGATGATGACGGGCACCATAAATACCGTTGCAAGCAGTACGAGGATTGCGGATATAATTCCAAAGTATCTGCTCGGTCTGTATGTTCTGAAAAGTCTGAAAATTGTTCTTAAAACCTTGAATCCGTCGGAGTAGGTGTTAAGCTTTGAAACACTTCCTTCAGGTCTGTCGCGGTAATCTATTACGACATTTTCCACATACATATTTTTATCCACTGCGTGGATGCTCATTTCGGTTTCGATTTCAAAGCCCTTAGAAAGAACGGGGAAAGTCTTTACAAATCTGTAGCTGAATGCTCTGTAGCCTGTCATGATATCCTTGATATCACTCTTGAAGAGCACATTGATGCAGGCTCTGACCAGTGAATTTCCGAAGTTGTGGAAGGGCCTTTTGTTCTGCTGAAAATATGTGGAGGAGAGTCTGTCGCCGACAACCATATCCGCACGGTCGATTAAAACCTTGTCTGCCATTTCTTTTACGTTGGTGGCAGGATATGTGTCGTCGCCGTCTACCATGATGTAGCATTTTGCATCTATCTCGGAAAACATTCTTCTTATAACATTTCCCTTGCCCTGCTGATGCTCATAGCGAACCACGGCACCGGCTTTCTTTGCAATCTCGTCGGTTCCGTCTGTGGAATTGTTGTCATATACGTATATAACGGCTTCGGGAAGTGCCTCTTTAAATTCTTTTACGACTTTTTCTATTGTTTTGCTTTCGTTGTAACACGGGATAAGTACCGCTATTTCGTCCATTTCGAATCCTCCGAAAACATTATACATTTCTTATTTGTTTATGTCCAATTTTTATACTTCGCGCAGTTTGTTGATCTTGCTGACATTTGCGATAACAACGAGTGTCATACTCTTATCGAGAGGAATGGTGGGATCGATATAGGTATCGATTTTTTTGTTCTTGATAATAGCCACTACATTTAAGGAATATTTAACACGTAAGTTTAATTCAAGAAGTGTTTTTCCAACCCATTCGTCACGCACTTCGATTTCCATCATCGATACGTCTTTTGAAATCTCAACAGCATCAATAAAGCCTGAGCTTAAAAGATTCTTGGCAAGTCTCATGCCTGATTCTTTTTCGGGGAAAATGGTTTTGTCTGCGCCGACTTTTTCAAGGATTTTACAGTTCATTTCACTCGAACATTTTGCGATTACTTTTTCAACGCCGAGTTCCTTGCAAAGCATGGTAGCCATTACGCTGGCCTCTAAGCTTTGAGCCATGGCGATAACAACAACATCGACATTTTGAATTCCGAGCTGTTTTAAAACCTCTATATCAGTTACATCTGCGCATTTGCAGTAAGGAATATCGGCGATTGCGGCATTTACAAGCGTTTCGTCAGCATCTACCGCGAGAACCTCCATACCGCATCTAACCAGTTCTTTTGCTACAGCACAGCCGTATCTTCCGAGTCCGAATACCGCATAAGTTTTAGTTTTCTTCATAATAAATCCTTTCGTTATCCGACGCTTATCTGCTCGGTCGGGTTTTTAATTGCATTGGGAGAGTACTTCTGAGTGTTGAGCGCGATAAACAGTGATATCGGGCCGACTCTTCCCAAATACATGGTTACTATTATTACTAATTTTCCGAAGAAATTAAGTGTCGATGTGAAGTTCCTCGTAAGACCTACGGTTGCAGTAGCACTTACGGTTTCATATAAAATATCAAGTATGTCTGCTTTTGTTATAGCACATAAAAGAACCGTTGATACGGACATAATCGCAAAGGAAACGGCGATAACCGCAACGGATTTGTTGACCGACTGTTTCGGGATTGATCTGTGTAAAAGAGATGTCTCTTCTTTGTTTTTTATAGTGGCAATTGCAGAAGCGATAAGTACTGCAGCGGTTACAGTTTTGATACCGCCCGCGGTACCTGTGGGTGATCCGCCGATAAACATAAGAATCAGTGATAAGAAAGAAGATGCATTCGTAAGATTTTCCTGCGGAACAGTTGCAAAGCCTGCGGTTCTTGTGGTTATCGACTGGAAAAATGCAGCCATTAATTTCTGCGGAACGGTATATTCTTTTATGGTCAAAGGATTGTTAAATTCAAAGATGAAGACGAGTATTCCGCCTAAAAAGATAAGGATAATGGTAACCAGAATCGCGAGCTTGCTGTGGAAAGTAAGTTCCTTGAAACATCTGAATTTCTTCTTCGGGAATTCTTTTATAACTGTGAGCAAATCCCACCATACGATATAACCTATACCGGATACGATAATAAGAGCCATAGTGGTAAAGTTTACCATTGGATTTAGGGTGTAATTGCAGAGGCTGTTGTCGGAGATAATATCAATTCCTGCGTTGCAGAAGCATGAAACCGAATTAAAGAGAGAAATCCATATTCCTTTTGCGCCAAACTGCGGAATGAAGACAGTCATATAAAGGAGGGCACCGGTGCCTTCCACTATAAATGTACCTATTAAAACTTTTTTGGTGAAATCTATGATGCCCGATAAGGTATTCAGATTAAATGCATCCTGAATGAGCATTCTTCCGCCGAGGCCGATTCTTTTATGAAAACCGATCATGATACCGCTCATTACGGTTACGATTCCGAGTCCGCCGATCTGAATTAATATAAGAATCACTATCTGACCGAATACGCTCCATGTTGAATAGGTGGGGACTGTAACAAGACCGGTAACGCAGACCGATGTGGTGGCCGTAAAGAGTGCGTCAAGATAGGAAACGGTAACGCCTTTTTGATGGCTTATCGGAAGTACAAGAATAACACTTCCTACAAGTATTGCAAGCAGAAAGAAAAGCATTATTAATCTGGTTGTCGATAATTGTTTGTGCTTTTTCATTTCGTGAACGTTTCCTTTGGTAAACATCATTACAATTTTATCATTTTTAGGGCATTTATTCAAACTTTTAAAGTTTTTTGAAATTTTCCCATAAATCTTTTAAAACGAATCGTGTATGTTTTGTAAAAAGAAAACGGAGGATTAGTTATGAAAAATAAAAATCTTATCAGAATGACATCTCTTTTAGGAGTACTTACAATGGCAGGCTGCAGCCTTCCGAATTCATATATTAATAAAGAGGTTGATCCCACGCTCACAAACACATCGTCTACAACCGTTACTGCAGAAATGCCTGCGAACTTCTCAGGCGAGCAGAAAGCTCCCGAAGCAAACATGATTCCCGGTGAAGAAGAACTTAATGCACTTTCAAACGCTTCACTTAATGTCTTTTATGAGACGATAGAAAGCGGTGAAAACGGAGAAAACGTTCTTATATCACCTGCTTCCCTGTCGTTTGCCATGGCAATAACCGAAAACGGAGCTAACGGCGAAACGCTTGAACAGATGGAAAAGTACGTTAACGGCGGAATTTCCATTGAAGATATGAACGCGCTCTTAAATTATACTTCCTATAAACTCAATAATTCGGAAGATGTAGAATGGGGCGTTGCAAACTCGCTCTGGTTTAACGACAACGGAGACTGCGAAATCGAAAATGATTTCCTTAAGAAAGCGATAGAGTATTACGATGCGGAAGTTTATAAAAAGGCTTTTGACGCATCGACCGCCAATGAAATTAACAAATGGGTTTACAACAAAACCAACAAAATGATAGATGAAGTCATAAGAGATTTTTCGCCCGATGCAATGCTCTTTATTGTAAATGCGATTGCTTTTGAGGGCGAGTGGGCAGAAGAGTACGAAAAGAGCCAGGTTCTTGAAAACAGAGAATTTACCAATGCCGACAGAAGCACAAGCAACTGTACAATGCTTTCGAGCACTGAAGACAGATATTTTACACTTGGTGAAGGAACAGGATTTATTAAGCCCTACAAGGGCGGCGAGTATTCATTCGTGGGTATCTTACCCGAAGAAGGAGTAAGCCCCGAAGAATACATAAAAGACCTTGTTAAAAACAACGAAGATTTTTCAAAGGCTGTTAGAGAAGCAGAGTATGGCGATGTATATGTTACAATGCCTGAATTTACTACAGATTACGGCAATGAAGGTATGGTTGAGGTTTACAAGAAGATGGGTATGGATCTTCCTTTTGATCCCGGAAAGGCTGACTTAAAGGGTATCTTTACAAATGATTCCGACTCTGATGTATGGATTGGAAAAATCATCCACAAGACTCATATCGAAGTTGACCGCCAGGGTACAAGAGCGGCAGCAGTTACTGTAGTTGAAGTTGACAAGTGCATGGCAGTGGCTCCCGCATCAGATCCCGTTGTTATCGACCTCGACAGACCTTTCGTATATGCAATCGTTGATAACGAGACAGGCGTTCCCGTATTCTTAGGCTGCATGAACAATATGCAATAAAAAACGGGCATCCGAATGAACACCCGTTTAGAAATTCAAAATAAATTATCTGAATACAATTTTGCCGGTTGCGGCATCCATTGATTCAACTATGGCAAGGCTTTCAAGCTTGATTCCCTTATCGCGAATCATCTGACCTCCCGGCTGGAAGCCTTTCTCAATAGCAATTCCAACTCCCTCGACGGTTGCGCCTGCGGCGTTTATCAAATCGATAAGCCCGTTTACGGCGCAGCCGTTAGCCAGGAAATCATCGATTATAAGTATGTGATCGTCAGCGTTTAAAAACTTTTTGGAAACGATGATATCATATACTTTTTTCTTCGTAAAAGATTCAACCTTCGAAGTATACATTTCGCCGTCGAGATTAATACTCTGAGTCTTTTTGGCGAAAACAACGGGAACATTAAAGCATTCTGCGGCCACACAGGCAATTCCGATACCGGAAGCCTCTATGGTAAGGATTTTGTTGATGGGTTTTCCCTCAAACAGTCTTTTCCATTCAAGTCCCATTTCGTGAAAGAGATTAACATCCATCTGATGATTGAGGAAACTGTCGACTTTAAGTACGTTTCCTTCTTTTACGACACCGTCTTTTTGAATTCTTTCTTCCAACAATTTCATAATTTTTCCCCGGGCAGAAGCCTTTCCTTTCCGAAAATATAATTATGCATATTATGTTAGCACAAGTATTCTTTTTTCGCCACAAAATGCACAAAAAAGCCCTTTTTGAATTGACCTCATTTTGAATAGGGTATATACTCCACTTGTCAGTATGTGACGATTTGTTTTATTAGGAGGATATTATGAAAAAACTTTTAAGTGTTTTCCTTGCATGTCTTATGGTTTTATCCCTTGCTGCATGTACGGCAGGCGGAAAAGGAGGCAATGCAGCCAATGGTAAGGTTAAAGTAGGTTTCATTTTCTTACATGATGAAAACTCAACATATGACCTTAACTTCATCAATGCCGCTAAAGAAGCTTGTGAAAAAGCCGGCGTTGAATATGTATTAAAGACAAACATCCCTGAAGGTCAGGAATGCTACGAAGCAGCATGCGAACTCGCAGATTCAGGCTGCAACATCGTATTTGCCGACAGTTTCGGTCATGAAGATTACTTAATCGAAGCTGCTAAGGAATACAAGAACGTGGAATTCTGCCACGCTACAGGTACTAAGGCTCACACAGAGAACCTTCCCAACTATCACAACGCTTTCGCTTCTATCTACGAAGGTCGTTACCTTGCAGGTGTTGCTGCTGGTATGAAGCTTAACGAGATGATCGAAAACGGTGACTTCAAGGCTGACGAAGCTAAGATTGGTTACGTAGGTGCTTATACATATGCAGAAGTTATCTCCGGATACACAGCATTCTTCTTAGGCGCTCGTTCAGAATGCCCCACAGCTACTATGGAAGTAACATTTACAGGTTCATGGTACGATGAGACAGCTGAAAAAGAAGGCGCTATGAAGCTTATCAACAACGGATGTAAGCTTATTTCTCAGCACGCTGACTCAATGGGTGCTCCCACAGCTTGCGAGACAAATAACATTCCTAATGTATCTTACAACGGTAGCACAGAGAGCGTTGCTCCTAACACATTCATCGTTTCTTCAAGAATCAACTGGGCTCCTTACTTCGAACTCATTATCAACTCTGTTGCTAATGGTCAGGCAATCCCTACAGATTACACAGGAACAATGGAGACAGGTTCAGTAGTTCTTACAGACCTTGGTGCTAAGGCTCCCGCTGAAGGAACACAGGCTAAGCTTGACGCAGTTAAGAAGGAACTTCAGGACGGTACACGTAAGGTATTCGATACAGATACATTTACTGTAAACGGCGAGAAGGTTAACTCTTACATGGCTGACGTTGATACAGACGAAGCTTACGAAGGCGATCATGAAGTTATCGCTAACGGCGCATTCAACGAGTCTGCAGACGGATTCAGATCAGCTCCTTACTTCGATTTAAGAATCGATGGTATCAAGCTTCTTGATGAGCAGTACTAATTCAGCAAGTAGGTTATTGATAACTTATTATTGAATGTGATAAACTGAATAAGGCGGTACGGCGTATGCTCGCCGTATCGTCTTATATTTTTTGTTTTTCTACTCTTAGATTAATAATATGTATGAGATATGAGAAATATAAAAAGAGTAGATTAACTATAGTAGTGATGACGAGGTAATAAAATGTCAGATACAGCCGTAAGACTTGAGAATATCACGAAAACATTTGGCGAAGTTCGTGCCAATTATAAAGTTAATCTTGTTATAAAAAAAGGTGAGGTCCTCGCGCTTCTTGGTGAAAACGGAAGCGGAAAGACCACCCTTATGAATATGCTTTCAGGTATCTACTATCCTGATGAAGGCAAGATTTTTATAGATGAAAAAGAGGTTAATATCTCTTCTCCCAAGGTTGCTTACGAACTTGGTATCGGAATGGTGCATCAGCATTTTAAGCTTGTTGATGTATTGACCGCATGCGAAAATATCATTCTTGGCCTTGAAGGCAAACTCAATAAAAAAGAGGCTTCGGCCAAGATAAAAGAAATCTGCGACAAGTATGGTTTTGACATTGATCCCGACCAGAAAGTATATGATATGTCCGTATCTCAAAAGCAGACAGTCGAGAGCGTTAAGGTTCTCTATAGAGGTGCGCAGATTCTTATCCTTGATGAGCCGACAGCAGTTCTTACACCTCAGGAATCAGAGAAGCTTTTCAACGTTATGCGTAATATGAAAGCAGATGGAAAAGCTCTCGTTATCATCACTCATAAGATGCATGAGGTTGAGATGATATCAGATAGAGTGGCAGTTCTTCGTAAGGGCGAGTATGTCGGAGATATGCTTACCAAGGACACTAACGCTGCTGAAATGACCAACATGATGGTAGGTCGCAGCGTATCACTTAATATCAGAAGACCGGATCCGGTCGATCCCAAACCCAGAATAGAAGTTTCAGGCCTTACGGTCAGAAGTATAGATGGTATATTGAAGCTCGATAATGTTTCATTCACAGCAAGAAGTGGTGAGATACTTGGTATAGCAGGTATTTCAGGCTGCGGACAAAAGGAACTCCTTGAAGCCATAGCAGGACTTCAGCCCGCAGAAAAAGGAAGTATCGCATACATCAAGGATGACGAGTCCAAGGAAGAACTCTTGGGCAATGACCCCAGACGTATCGAGGAACTTGGCGTAGCATTATCGTTCGTTCCCGAGGACAGACTTGGTATGGGCCTTGTCGGCAATATGGACTTATCAGACAACATGATGCTCAGGTCATTCAGAAACGGAAAAAGCGTGTTTACCGACCGTGCAACGCCTCATAAGCTTGCAGGCGATGTGGTCGATGAACTCGAAGTTGTAACACCTTCTATAGAGACACCTGTTCGTCGTCTCTCAGGTGGTAATGTACAAAAGATTCTTGTAGGCCGTGAGATTGCACATGCACCTACAGTACTTCTTACAGCATACGCAGTTAGAGGTCTTGATATCAACTCTTCATATACAATATATGACCTTATCAACAAGCAAAAAGAAAAGGGCGTAGCAGTAATCTTCGTTGGCGAAGATCTCGACGTATTGCTTGAGATTTCAGACAGAATACTCGTGCTTTGCGGCGGCAAGGTAAGTGGTATCGTTGATGCCAGAACTACTGACAAGAATACAGTAGGTCTTATGATGACTAAGGTTATGTCCGAGGAAAACAACAATTCAGAAAAATAGAGTAATATCAATATAGATTAATAATGAGTTGTTAATTAGTGGACTATTGGATAGTAGAATAGTAATTGGTAAAAAAATTAGAAAAAATAGTTTTAATACTTTATAAAAAAGAAGAGGCAGTTCGGAGAGAATTATGAAAAAAGGTAGCGAACCCATATTTCATATTGTAAAAAGAGATGTGGCTCCATGGTACAAGTCATGGGGTGTAAGAGCGATTGCAATTATCGCAGCACTTTTGGTGTGCGGAATTATAACCACTCTTACAACAGGTCTTAATCCTATAAAAGTATATGCGACATTTGCACAGGGTGCGTTTGGATCGGCCAGAAAAGTATGGATTACGATGCAAAACATGTCAGTACTTTTGATTATCTCTCTTGCGTTAACGCCCGCATTCAAGATGAGATTTTGGAATATCGGTGGCGAGGGACAGGTTCTTGCCGGCGCTCTTGCTACAGCTGCGTGTATGATATGTCTTGGAGATAAGGTTCCTAATGCATTGTTAATCGTTATCATGACAGTATCCGCACTTGCAGCAGGTGCTCTCTGGGGCTTTATTCCCGCATTCTTCAAGGCCAAGTGGAATACCAATGAGACACTTTCCACTCTTATGATGAATTACATCGCGACTCAGATAGTTGCATTCTTTACTATAGTATGGGAAGTTCCCAAGGGATCGTTCACAGTTGGTATCATCAACTCATCCAGCAATGCCGGATGGCTTCCCCAGCTTTTTGGACAAAAGTATTTATTACCCATCGTTGTGGCAGCAGTCGTTACCGCATCGATGTTTGTATACCTTAAGTATTCCAAGCATGGATATGAGATTGCAGTTGTTGGTGAGAGTGAAAAGACTGCTAAGTACGTAGGTATGAAGACAGAGAAGATTATCATTCGTACCATGATTCTTTCCGGTGCGCTTTGTGGCTTGGCAGGTTGGATTCTCGTAGGTGGAATTAACCATACCATTACAACAACCATTAACTCGGGCCAGGGCTTTACAGCGGTTATGGTATCGTGGCTTGCTAAGTTCAATCCGATTACTATGATATTTACCAGCTTCTTAATCATCTTCCTTGAGAGAGGCGCCGGCGAGATATCAACTTCATTTGGACTTAACCAGTCGTTTTCAGATATACTTACGGGTATTATTTTGTTCTTCATCATTGGATGTGAGTTCTTTATAACTTATAAAATAGTTCCCAGAAAAAAGAAAACTAAGTAAATAGATATATTTTGTTGAGTTTATTTAGAGATTTGAAAAATATTAGTTTTAGTTATATTAAAGTGTATTAAGAGAAGTATCTAAGATACAGGAGAGAAGATATGTTTGACATAGCAGCATTCATACCGAGAGCAATTGGACAGAGCGTTCCGCTGCTTTTAGGATGCACAGGTGAAATCTTAACAGAAAAATCAGGCAACCTTAACCTTGGTATTCCGGGCGTAATGTACGTCGGCGGAATCGGCGGAGTTATAGGTGCTTTTTACTATGAGCAAAATGCTGCGGCTACAGGCAACTTCAATCCTTTGCTTGCGGTTTTAATTCCTCTTCTTTGCTCATTTGCATTGTCACTTGTTATGGGACTTATATATTGCTTCCTTACAGTTACATTAAGAGCCAATCAGAACGTTACAGGTCTTGCCATGACAACATTCGGCGTTGGTATCGGTAACTTTTTTGGCGGATCATTAATCAAGTTGTCAGGTGCAGATGTTCCTTCAATAGCACTTTCAAAAACAAGTTCATGCTTCTCAGCAGCACTTCCTTTCGCTGAGAAACTTGGATGGTTTGGTAAGATATTCTTAAGCTATGGATTCTTATGCTACTCAGCATTTATCATAGCTATCATAACTACATTAATTCTTATTAAAACGAGAGTTGGCCTTCACCTTAGAGCGGTTGGTGAGAGCCCTTCAACTGCAGATGCTGCAGGTATCAATGTAAGTAAGTATAAATATATTTCAACTTGTCTTGGATGTATGATTGCCGGACTTGGCGGATTATATTACGTTATGGATTATGCATCAGGCGTATGGTCCAACGATGCATTCGGTGACAGGGGATGGCTTGCTATCGCACTCGTTATCTTCTCAATCTGGAATCCTCTTATCGGTATATTTGCATCCATCCTTTTCGGTGGACTCTACATTCTCTACCTTTACATTCCTACAGGTATGGATTACATGGAGTTCAAGGAGTTATACAAGATGATTCCTTACGTTGTTACACTCATCGTACTTGTTATCACAAGTATGCGTAACAAGAAGGAGAATCAGCCTCCCGCAAGCCTTGGATTATCTTACTTCCGTGAGGAGAGATAGTATTATCATATAAAAATTTTTAAGGAATACTATGAGTAACAAGAATATCTTTTTTTGTAAAAAAGAAGACGATCAGAAAAATAATTATACTCCGGAAGCAGTTATTAAACTGATCAATGAGAAAGTATTGAAGTTCGATGAATTTACACCGAAATACATTCTTATCACTACTTTAGTGACTTGTTTTATATGCTATTTCTATGAGATGCTTTACGGCCTCGGTGGCCCAGATACATTGTGTGAGGGTGTGTATATCTATCACAATGCAGCGACATCCACAGGTCAAGCTAGATGGATGATACGCTTCCTTAACAAAGCATTCGGCAATAATCTTGTTATGCCTGCACTTATAATAGTCGGCTATTGCTTGATGATAGGTGCGAGCGTATATATCATTTGTCGTATGCTTAAGATGAGCAAGCCTCTGGTTCAGATTTTGCTTACTGCATTGATGGTAAGCTTTCCAATAGTTCTCCACCATTTTGGTTTCTTTTATATGGCTTTGTCATTTTCTTTTTCGTTCCTTTCGGTAATAGTCGGAACAATGATTATAAGAAAAAGAAAAGTCTACGCGTTTATCATAGGAACAATTTTTTATCTT
>JAEEGH010012848.1_pt1 | contig 18697 bp, 19 predicted proteins | sample 9134181 | NCBI WGS metagenome assembly JAEEGH01 (sample SAMN16246544, study PRJNA631951) | gut metagenome | biome: gut microbiome; feature: rumen; material: DP-attached | host: Bos | place: Iran: Karaj | collected 2018-10 | reverse complement strand
AGCATCCGGAACAACAGACGACGTATGACCGAATGGTATTCGGAATAATGGACGAGGATTGGAAGAGGGGAGATGGAATACTCCGGATAGCATCCGGAACAACAGACGACGTATAACCGAATGGTATTCGGAATAATGGACGAGGATTGGAAGAGGGGAGATGGAATACTCCGGATAGCATACGGAACAACAGACGACGTATGACCGAATGACATTCGGAACAATAGACGACGTATGACCGAATGGTATTCGGAATAATGGACGACGTTTGGAATAAAAAATGATGAAATAAAATGAAAGCTGAGGAAGAGCAGTGGAAATGGCAAGAGCCGGATACGGCATGGAAAGGGGTAGGGATATACCACATCACCATGGTTGTTTCCAGTAGGGAGGACTTATTGGGTACACTCGTCATTCCTAACGATGATCCGGAACAGGCGCATGTTGTTCTAAGCGCTTTTGGAGAGGAGATTAAGGACTGTGTAAAGACGATTCCTGACTATCATCCCGAGATACAGATTCTTGCGCTAAGGATGATGCCTGACCATGTGCATTTCATCCTCTATGTTCGTAGCGAGATGCAAATCGGGATCAAGGCTGCAGTGCGCGGTTTTTGGCAAGCAGCCAAGGCTATCGGTCGCGATTACTCATCGTCAATTGCCCCGAATGGCATTCAGGATAACGAACGACGTGTCGATCCTGTATTCTCCGAGAAACCCTTCATTCGCCCGATGTCGCGTAGGGGACAACTGCAATCCATGATACGCTACGTTCAGATGAACCCTCAGCGCCTCGCTACAAAGCGGCTCAAGCCCGGCTATTTCTATGTACAGCATGGAGTGGAGATAGGCGGGCGTTCTTATGAGGCAGTGGGAAATATCAAACTATTACAAGTAGAGCGGATTAAACCGGTTCACGTGCGGAGCTTGTGGGTGAGAGACGCAGAGGAGCACGGAGATGATAAGACCTTGAGGGATTATAAGAACGGCTGTGTGCTGGCTGCAAGAGAAGGGGCAGTAATGGTTTCACCTTTCATTAGTGAGCATGAGAGAGCCGTGTTAGATGTGCTCCTAAAAGAGAAACATTCCATTATCTATATCGCTGATAACGGTTTTGGGCAATATTTCAAGCCCTCAGCTGCTTTGTTTGACGCGGTAGCAGATGGCCGCATGCTCATCCTATCTCCATGGACGTACGATTCGAGAAAGAAGCATGTGACGCGCGCTGAGTGCGTAGAAATGAATAAAATGGCAGAGGAGATAGCCTTATCGTCCATTGTTCCGAATGACATTCGGGATAACTAACGACGTTTTGGGAATAAAATCCCACAAAAATTTGCATATGTCGCAAAAAAGTTGTACCTTTGCAACCGATTAAAAAGGATAGGGGAATGGATATTGTGTTGCTTATACTAGCTTTTCTTTGCTTGATCATCGGTATAATCGGCTGTATCGTGCCGGGGCTGCCGGGTACACCGATTGCTTATGTGGGCTTATTGATTGCACAAGCCACCGATCGAGTCGATTTCTCATGGCAGTTCCTTCTTATATGGGGAGTCGTCGTGGTGGTTATCTCGGTTTTAGACTACGTCGTACCGGCATGGGGCACCAAACACTACGGAGGCACAAAATGGGGAGTGTGGGGTAGTACTATCGGCGTTTTCATCGGACTTTTCTTTGGCGCCATCGGCGTCATCTTAGGTCCATTAGTGGGCGCTATCCTCGGCGAACTCATTGCCGGCAAACAACTCGCCGAAGCTCTCAAAGCAGGATGGGGTAGTTTTATCGGCATCCTCTTTGGTACGATCCTCAAACTAATCGCCTGCGGTCTCATGACCGTGGCCCTGATTCAAGCGATCTAAACGATAAGAAATCGTGATATGACGGTTGCCGGCGGCGTTGATACGCGCCATCTCAGCGCGGAATAACCGCCCGTGAGCCGAGGTGTCTTTCCATTGATTAACCGCAATATAATAATGAATCATCTCGTGCAGAATAGTGTCCTGTACCACCTCTTCCGGCAGGTCAATACGCACGTTGATTCGCAACACAAAGTTCTCATTCCGGTACGGACCAAACAACCACTGCCGCCGCTTGACAAACGTCACTTTGCCCAGAAAACCCTTGGCATGGCTCAACTTAATCGGTATGGTCGGTAACTGCCCGCCAAAATACTGCCGGTTATAGGCATCAAAATGCGCCTGAATATATTCCACACTCGGTTTCACACTGCAAAAGTACTGCTTTTTTTACACATACGCAAGATTTTGAGCAAATAATTTGTATATTCCCAAAAATATTCGTACCTTTGCAGCGAGAAGATAACTTATTTACATAAAATTTAACGACTATGGCAAAGTACATTTGTGATGTCTGCGGGTACGAATATGACCCCGGCGTAGAAGGTAAAGCGTTTAACGAACTCCCGGAAGATTGGGTTTGCCCCATCTGCGGTGTCGGCAAAGACCAATTCACCGAAGCGTAAATCGATTAATTTTTCAAAAAATGGCATACAAAATTTGTGTATGTCATTTTTTTATTGTACCTTTGCAGTCGCATAAGTTTCAGAAATCTTCTGTTTATACTCATTCGTATGGCACAGGAAGAAGTCATAAAATTATTTGATGCAAAGAAGATACGCATTGTCTGGGATAGCGAAGCTGAGAAGTACTATTTCTCCGTAGTAGATGTTATCCAAGTATTAACGGATAGCGTGGACTATCAAGCCGCTCGCAAGTACTGGAAAGTACTTAAAGGACGATTAGCACAAGAGGGAAATGAAACGGTAACAAATTGTTACCAGTTGAAATTAACGGCAGCAGATGGCAAGCAGCGCTTAACCGATGTCGCTGATACGGAACAAGTTCTGCGTCTCATTCAATCGGTACCATCGAAGAAAGCAGAGCCGTTTAAGTTGTGGTTGGCAAAGGTCGGACAAGAGCGTCTGAACCAGTTACAAGATCCGGAGCGGAGCATCGAACAAGCTATCAAAGACTACCGTCGCTTAGGTTATTCGGAAAACTGGATTAACCAGCGTATCAAGACCATCGAGATTCGCAAAGGTCTGACAGATGAGTGGAAACGCAGCGGAGTAGAGACCGAGCAGGAATATGCGTCCCTTACGGATATTATGTATCGTGCATGGTCAGGACTCAACACACGCGAATATAAGGAGTTGAAAGGCTTGCGCAAGGAGAGTCTGCGCGATAATATGACCAATGTGGAGTTGATGCTGAATGGCTTGGCGGAAGCAGCAGCCACAGAGATCTCGCAAGAACGCAATCCGCAGGGGTACGTTGAAACAGCACATATAGCGCAAGAAGGAGGTGAGGTAGCCGATGCCGCGCGTCAAAACTTGGAGCATCGAATCGGTCGAAGCGTCATTTCTTCCAAACGCGCAGTCCATTTTACCAACCCTCCGGAGGAATTACCTTTACCAAAAGAAGCCGACAATTTGGATGAACTAACTGGTTTAGACCAATAACCCGAATAGTTAAAGAACCAAAGGAGTAGGGCTATGCCCTATGAATTTCAATAAATCTGCGCCAAAAGTGCAGATTTTTTTGTATATGTGAGGAATAATTTGCATATGTCAAAATTTATTACTACCTTTGCAGTCGCAAAGGTATGTCGAATTATGGAATCAAATCGAAAAGCAAGAAATAGGGCTATTAAGCGGCTCTTATGTAGAGAAGCAAAGAAAGAAGTATGGGTATTATTCATATTAGCATTTTCAATGGTATATGCGTTGGTATCGAATCTACTTATGCATTGTTCGCCATTACCTCTACCTGCAACTATTTTAGATATAATGGTCTCTGTTGATGAAACATTGAGGAATTGTTGCTATGGTTTAATTACTGGTATAACATTCTATTTACTAAATGACTTATACAAAAATGTATACAAGAAAGTGGATTTATACAATGAAATGTATCCTTATTTGTATAAATTATGGTTAAAGACATATCAGATGGTACTTGCCATAAACGATCATAAATTGGACGAGTTACAAACTAATGAGGAATTACATGCTTCTATTATTTTGAATCTTTGCGGACCATCAGAAAAAGAACCTTCGTTGCGAAGCAAAAGTGAAATCTTAGCTAGTGAAGTACATTTATTAAATGCTTTCTGGCCGGATATTTTAAAAGACAAAGAAAAATTTTTGAATGTATATGGTGATATAATAACAAGAGAAGAGTATTCTAAGTTAAACGATAAGGAACTTGATACGTCTGTAGAAAGACTGAAAGTATATGAGCCAAATGATGAGGAGATTATAAGTGGAATGATGATTACAATAAGAGACTATGACATTCAACGTGCTATATACCTCATCTTAAATTTTAAAGCGGATTTAGCTGCAATGGTGAATAAATATTCCCTATATTATTATAACGAAGAAAGAGGTATTCGGAAGGATGCTTTTTAAATTATGACGACCGAAGAATTCATACAAAAGGCGAAAGCTACTCATGGGGATAAGTACGATTATTCCAAGGTGGAGTATGTGAATTCCTCAACAAAGGTTTGTATAGTTTGCCCTGTTCATGGTGAGTTCTGGCAAAGACCAAGTGAGCATTTAAGAGGAGCAGGCTGCCAAAAGTGCGGTCATGAATATGTAGTTCATTTGAGAAAAAAGACCAAAGAGTGGTTCATGCAAAAAGCCAGAGAGGTACATGGAAATGTATATGACTACTCAAAAGTTGATTTTGTAAATGTATCGACAAAAGTTTGTATAGTTTGTCAAAAACATGGAGATTTCTGGCAAACGCCACATGGACACATTCAAGGGTATGGTTGCCCTGAATGTAGTAGATTGCGCGCAGCTAATCTACGTAAAAGAACAAATGAGGAATTCATTGAAGACGCGCAGAAGATTCATGGTGATAAATATGACTATTCAAGAGCACAATATATAGATGCGAAAACACCTGTGGCTATTGTGTGCCCAAAGCATGGAGAATTTCATCAATTGCCATACAATTTCCTAAAGGGATCCGGCTGTCCTAAATGCAGTCATGAACGTGCAGCCCAATTACAAACCAAATCGAAAACTTGGTTCTTAGACGAAGCGCAACAAGTTCATGGTAACAAATACGACTATTCAAAAGTTGAGTATGTAAATACCTCTACTAAGGTGCGTATCATTTGTCCTAAGCATGGAGAATTTTGGCAATTACCGAGTAGCCATTTACAAGGTCACGGGTGCGTAAAATGTCGCGCAGAAGGGAATACTAAATACAACAAGGAAATATGTATAGCAACAGCTAAAACATGTAATTCACGTGTAGAATTCTTTAAAAAGTATCCTGGCATGGCTGATTGCGCAAAGAGACATGGTTGGTATGAAGAATGTTGTGCCCACATGGGGACAAAAGGGAATAAGCAAAGAATCATATATGCTTATGAATTTACCGATTTTCATGCAGCATACATTGGTCTTACGTTCAAAATGGAGGTTAGAAACAAACGTCATCACAAAGAAGGAGCCGTATTTGACTTTGCTCAATCACATCACATAGACATTCCTCAACCCAAGATTCTAACCGATTACATGGATCAAGAGGAAGCGTCTATACAAGAAGGAGTCTGGCTGCAAAAATATAAAGATGCCGGATGGATTATCCTTAATAGGTTCCAAACGGGTTCTCTTGGCGGCCAAGAAACATTGGATTATGATTTATCCATAATTGAAGAGTCCATGCAAGGCTATGACAAATTGGATGATTGGGCAAAATCATATTCTAGTTATAGAGAATACATACGCCGACATCACCTGGACTATTTATTAGATAAGCACTTTCCTAATAGAATGAGACAAATCTATGATGACTATGAGGAGTGTAAAAAAGCATATTCGAAATGTAAGAGTATTAGACAAGTACATGATCTATTCCCAGGCGCTTTGGCAGCAGCAAAAAGGCATGGTTGGCACAAAGAATTATCCGAGTTATGTAGAGCATCTAATGTGAAATGGACGCGCGAGGTTCTTGTTGAACTAATTGGCAAATACGAAACATTAAAAGAGTTTAAAGATGCGAATAAAGGTGCATATCAAATGATAAAGCGCAGGGGATGGGAGGATTTGTTATTACCATTAAAGAGACAATTACATCCTCACTATCATTTTACAATTGAACAAATCCAAGCTTTATGCCGAGAGGCCGGTTCTTACGCGGCACTTAAGGCTACTCATCCGGAAGTTTTGTCCTATTGTTGGCATAATTCTATTGATCTCTATGCTTTAAATGGTTGGAAAAAATCTAACCTCCGACCGATACGGCTCATCCGCGAAGGAAAAGTGGTTATGACATTTGCATCAACCATAGAGGCTGCTAAACATTTTGAGATTAGTAACCGCCATCTAGGGCGTTATATTGACAAGAATATTGAGTATCTTGGTTATATCTGGGAAACAAACAAATGATTCTTTATGAAACTATATCACTATACCACATTTACTAATTTTTGTTCCATCTGGATACAGCAAAAACTAAAGTTCTCAGAATGGACTAATTGCAATGATATTTATGAAAGGGACAAGATTTACAAACTATCTCAGCATAGTTCAGAGTATAACGGCAAAAAATGTCCTATAGAGAGGTTCAAACAATTTAAAAGTAATGTCTTTGAAGAGGTGGAACAATATAAACAAATTAGTTTTTGTGTAGATAGCAAAGATTGTGCTGGATACGCATCTCCTATGATGTGGGGACATTACGCAAGAGATTATCAAAGGAGCGGAGTATGCTTAGAGATTGATAGTTCCAAGATTAACTTTCCAAAAGGAATTTATCAAAAGAAAGTATCATATAATAGAAACTTAAAACCGACGCATATAATAGGAGTAAACGCAGAGCTGGAAGATGCGGCTCAGACTTTTGTGATAAAGAATAAACAAAATCTTTTCTTTAGAAAACATTGGCATTGGAAATACGAAAATGAATACCGTTTGGTAAGTAAGAAATGTCCGGCACTTGATATATCAGGAGCGATTTCAAATATTTATGTATTGGGAGAAGATATCATAACATTACAATCTATCAGAGACATAGTAAAAGATTCAGAAAAGGTGTCATTTTTGGATATCGGAGGAGATATATTAACACTAAGAGAAATGAACTTAAAAGAATATGATGAATTGCAAGAAATGATGAAAAATTATAAATGGAACTGACAACAACTATTTATTTTGGAAAAAGAATTATATCCGAATACCTTTGGAGAAGGGACACTGAAAAACGATGTCGAATATGTTACAAGTAGAACATGAATTATGCAATGCGGATCAGATTTTGTTTGCACAAATGGAAGGACACTACCAGTCCGAGAACGAGCGTATCTTCTTTGAGACAATGAAATACAAAGAGGAGTGCGAGCTACCAGATGGTTGGGATGTGTTATTAAGTGGCAAGGATAACGAAGAGAAGATCTTTTTCTATCGTGACTCATATGATTTTTACATGATAGAGCGTCGTGACCCTCAATATCGTTATATAGAGGAATTTGGAGGACTAACAGATACGCTGGCTGCGCCGGCTTCCAAATGGCATTTGGGTGAAGGTACTTTTGGCGATTGGCTTCGTCATCGTGACTATGCCGGACTTGTGTACGCCAATCACGATTGATTAACCGAGAAAAAATATAGATTTACAATGACAAATCCTAATTGATTATTCCGATGTGTAAACATTTAGGGTGGGGTACAACCTCGCCCTTTTTCATTCTTTGGCATGGTCTTTGTTTGTACTGTTACAAATGTGTAATCTATTTCACCGTAAAAGTACAAAAAATCATATAAATACGCAAAAAATCAATAAAATATTTGCATATTACAAAAAAAAGCAGTATTTTTGCAGCGGAAACAAACCAATAAAGAAAGGGACATCATTATGTTAGGACTTACATCACCAAGAGTTCCCGTTCGCGGAGAGTCTGCGAAAGAGATTCGCGGACAATTGTTCAGGATGGCATCGAAGTCGTCCCAGACGAGCGATGCGAGTAGTCATTCCTTCAGAAAGTGCCCTACACGCTATTCTCTGGCCGGTAAATAACCCATGGATGAAGAATTAAACTATCTAGAGTTTAAATCGCCGGATATATTAAGTGATTTCATATGTGGGGTTGAGGTTATGGATAAGTTTCTCCATAGCCCGGTTGACCTTATGCAGAGTTTGACAGACAATGAATGTGTCGCTTACTCTGTCCATGACGCTACAGGACAGTTAGTTGGATTCTTTGCTCTAAATATGGATGTTCTGGATTTGGACGATGATGACAAAGAGGATCTTACCCACGGCTATAGTAGAGCTGACGCCCCATCTTTCAAGACCGATAAGGAGTTTGAAGAGTTTATGTCGCAGCCGAGATTCAATGTCGTGGATATTGCCTATTTGGCAGTACCGAAGAAACTTCAGGGGCGCGGTATAGGCAAAGCAATAATGAATAAAATTTTTGAAATGGCGGAGTCAATGAATCCCGATGGACTTTTCATGACAGTGGATGCCTTACATTTACGCGACGGCTCGCATTCCGCTGTTTCTTTCTACGAGAAATTTAATTTCCAGCGCATCCTTCCGCCGCATGGTGATACAATCCGGATGTATTGCACAGTCAAATAACGCACACTCATTTACGAGAAACATACAAGAACCGATTATCGGCCATACTGGGAATCCTGTTGTGCAATTATCGTTTGAATGAAACGAAATAAGAATCATTCAGGGTGGGGATGTCTCCTCGCCCTTATTTGTGCCATTTCGGCAAAAATCACCCGAATATTTGCATATGTGCAATTTTTGTTGTACCTTCGAGGACACCGACACGGCAAGCCGTCCCACCTCGAAAGTACTGTCGCATCCTGCGGAATATATGCAACATGAGCGAGCGATTTTTTTTGCCAGCCTAACAGCTTTCCTATTTAGCCCATTAGCATCGTCTTATGCAAGCATAGCCGCTTTCTATCCGGGCTAAATGAATAAAATAATATTTTATTAGGCCCAAAAATCACCCGAATATTTGCATATATGCAATTTTTGTTGTACCTTTGCACCGCGATATTAAATGAACACTTAAATCATATTTTTACTATGGCAACTACAAACGCACCCGCATTTAAGTTAAGAACATCGCGCGGACTTCTGAAAATGATCTTTTTGGGATTCATCACTTTGGGTATCTATCCATTAATCGTCGAATCTCATATCGGTGAAGAACTGAACATGGTAGCCTCGCCCCATGATGGCCGTCACACGATGCATTTCTGCCTGATTTTCTTCCTTCTCTCATGGCTGACTTTCGGTATTGCTACTTTTGTCTGGTACCACCGCACGTCCGATCGCATGGACTATGAGCTTGCACGTCGTAATATCGATTATGCCTTCGGTTCGCTTGATTTCTGGCTTTGGTGCATCCTGGGCTCGCTTATTGTCATCGGACCCTACGTATATATCCACAAGCGCATGAAGGCGATGAACCTTATCAACGAAGATTACAATCAGAAAGGATAATTCTTTCTGTCAAAACATGCAGAAAGCTACCAAATACAAACTGAACATTGGAATAGGGGCGTTGATTGCTCTGATTTACGTCCTTATTCCGGTGGATATTGTTCCGGAAGCTGTGCCGGTTATCGGATGGATTGATGACCTGATTGCCATCCTCTTAGCCGTCACCAATGGACTTGTTCTTGGCGCTAAACTTAGGAAAAATAAGTAGAGTCTTTGACCAAAATCACATTCAAAATTTGCATATATCAAATAATGATTGTCAATCTTTTGAATCGATAAAAGAGTAGGGAATTACAAAGAAATGACGGAGTAATGACCGTATAGGGACGTACCGTAATAGTGTCTTATCCTGAAAAAAGTAGACACATTTAGAAACGCTAAAATGTCTACATTATGTATCAAAGGAAAGGCGGATGGTTTCGTCCGGAAGAACGAATCGCAATTGTGCGAGAATTTGAGAAAGGCAGCATGACATTGACGCAAATTCAGGCCAAATATGGTATAAAAGGCCATTCCACGGTGTACAGATGGCGTCAGGATTTGCAAAATCCAGAAAAAATGCGTACCTTTGCAGCCGAAATCAAGCCTCAAGTGGCTGATGAGGTGCCTATGAAGAAGCGAAGTGCCGAAGAACTCGAAGCCGAAAACAAGAAATTGTCGAAGGATTTAGAGTGGGCAGAATTACAGATTAAGGCGTTGAACACGCTGATTGACATTGCTGAATCGCAAGGCATCCAGATCCGAAAAAAATCTGGGGCCAAGCAGTAGAACAACTTTGCGAGCAGGAAGGCCTGTCGGTAAGTACTGCTTGCAAGCTGTTTGGCCATTGTCGACAGGCATGGTATCAACAGAAAGAGACCTTTGAAATGCGTTGTAAACGCGAGTTACCTATCGTGGAGTTTGCCCGTTCTATCCGGTCAGAAGATCCTGGTATAGGTGCTCGTAAAATCTGGCTGATGGCAGGAGGCGTGTTTGGTAATAAGATGTTAGGCCGTGACGCCTTCTATGCGTTGTTAGAGCGAGAAGGTATGCGTCTGAGACGTCCTCGTCCAAGACACACAACTAACTCTAACCACCGTTACCATAAGTACCACAACATGATCAAGGATTTTGTACCTTATGGACCTAATCTGCTGTGGGTAAGCGACATAACGTATATCCAACTTGCAGATGGAGATTGTTGCTACTTACATCTGGTAACGGATGCGTACTCGCATAAAGTCGTCGGATGGTGTATAAGTCCTACTTTAGAGGCAAAGTATACGTTAGACGCGCTGCGTGAAGCAATAAGTCAGGCACAAGGTTATGATTTATCGAAGCTGATCCATCACTCCGACAGGGGTGTACAATACTGCTGCAATGCGTATGTGGAGGAACTGAACAGTTACCACATAAACATCAGTATGACAGACGATTATAAGCCGACGGATAATGGAATTGCCGAGCGTGTTAATGGCATTATCAAGACGGAGAAACTGTATCGTCAGCCGCTCTATGCTAGCATAGAGGAAGCAAGAGAAGGAATAGGTAAGTTTATATGTTTCTATAACGAGAAACGTCCGCACATGAGTATCGGGTATCAGACACCCTCACAGGTACATGAGCAATCCGGTCCTCAGGAACGACTCTGGAAAGGCTACCAACCATAGGTGTCTAACGTTTAGGACGAATGTCTATGTTTTTAGGAACATGTCAATAAATTTAGGAAGATGTCAACTAAGTTAGGAAAGTGTCTACGGATTTTAGGACGTATGTCTACCGACTTAGGAAACTAAACAAAAAACTGTCTACTAAATTTAGGAAAAGACACAAAGTAAAAAGGACTAAGTGAAAAGGATCAAGTAAAAGAGAAATAAATATTCATCTCTATAAAGAGAGAGAAAAATGAGGGTTGTTCCCTTTGAAGGCAAAAAAGGAACAAGCTTAGTCCGAAAAGGAACAGGCTGAAAAAAGGAACAAGGTAAGTAAAAAGGGAACAAGTACAAAAGGAATAGAAACCCAACAGAGACGTTCAGGATGATCGCAAGATGATCGCGGAAATGGAAGGGAAAAGAAATAGAAACACAATATAAATAAATAGTTGCGCCCGACACGGATAAGGGTAAAGATTATGGCAGAAAATAAAACACCAACGCGTTCTCATGGAGAAACGAAAACATTTAGTAATGATAACGTTAATGAGAGCCATCGTTCAACGAATAGCACTATTCAGAATACAATTGGGCCTGAAGATTGAGAATAGTTTGAAATACCGAAAAGATATGAAAATTCAATTAAACAAATGCAAATTTGCATTAGGCATGCTTTTATGGTTTATAATAGCCATAGCAGTTTGTGTATTAATAGGTGCTATATGCTATTACAGCTATTCCAAACCGTCGTCGGCCGCCGCTGATCAAATGTCATTTTGGCGTTTTATCGTCCAACCTCGTGAGCACCAAGCTTTCTTTTGGGGAATATTTAGTAGTGTACTAGGTGTGGTATTTACCTTTTACTCTATCCGTCCCATATTTTCTATGAGTGAAGTGTTGGCACGAGATAATAATGGAAGGTTACGTTTCCAAATTACTAATAAGTTGTGGTTTGCTGATTTATCGAATGTATCAATAGAGATGTATTATGTTCGTCATGAAGACAAGAATAATGACGAGCGTTATGTTCCTATTGTCCTCCGAGAGGATAATGTGTCAATTATACGAAGTCGATTAGATGGGCAACAGGCTTGCAACTATATTGGGTTTACGGAATCCGGATTTCTTTGGGATAGCAGATATAGTGTTATACGTTTCCGTGTAATTGCCACTCATTCAGTTACTGGAGTTGTCCGTGTAATTGAAAAAGAATACGCGCAAAAAAACATAGCAAGAGGTGTATTCCGTGATGGTAAGTTTGTAGCATACGAATCGCTATACCCAACCACAAGATGCAAGACCTGGAATGATGATATAAAACACCGATGCCATGCTATATGGGAAATAAATGAGAATGTTTTACCAATCCTGCAATCTAGTAAGACTTTATTCCCGATTTCTCCTGAAGCGTACAATGCCGCAAAACAAGAACTTGAAAAGCTTCAAAATGACCCAACCAAGAAGGCATATTTCCCTTGTTTGGCTCAGAATTCTGATACCATTACTGAAATGTTAGAGAAAATTAATGAGCTGAATGCGTTAAATATTGCTAATCTCAATCCCGACAACAAACAGAAACGCGACGGTATAGTAAACAAATTAAATAAATATTTGGTATTTCTTACGCAAGAGATGGATGAGGATGTGTGGAACTTCTATAAGATCGACAATAGGGGGTGATGTTTCACCTATGCGAATACCTGTCGGATAATAAATTTAATCACAATGAAATTGAGCATATTAATCATTAGGTAAATGTTGCGCACGACACGAATAAGGGTAAAAGAATAAGCCTGTATCATTTTTTAGAAAGAAAGAACAAATAACACAAGCAAAAATAATACAGGCTAAAGAGAGAGAATTGGGAAAAAGATACAGGCTGAAGGGGATCCTATAGTGACGTACAGGATGCGAATGAGATGCGAATGAGAGAGAAAGCTAGATGAATAAAAATATCAAAAATATATAAAGTGCGCACGAACTTATAGTGCAAAAGATTATGGCATTTAATTTTGAAGAACCAGAAAAAAATGAATTAGAACGTCAAAATGAAATTCATGAACATTCATTGCTGCATTCATACGTAAAAGTTGTAAATGCGGAGGGTACTGGCGACGAGAAAACGGACAATGGAATCCCGTGGAGAAATTATTGGGAAGATTGTACAGGTAAGAATCTTGATACTCTTCTCCGCAAGGAAGGGAACAAATATTTATGTCCATGCCATAACTATCATGATCAAGGTGATGATGGATATGTTGAGATGGAAGACATTTGCGGATGTCACGTCCAACAAGTAAAAGAGAATGGAGATTTAAAGGATAATCATATGTATATTGTACCCATGTGCCGTGGCTGCAATAAACGGAATAAAACTTTTCGTATCCCGAAGTATCTCATACTTAAACTGAGATGAATAATCGTTTTGCGTATTAGTACCAACACCTGGAGAAAAGATATGGAAGAAAACGAAATGATACGATTTTTAAATAGTTGGTTTGATAATGCAAGACCAACAGAAGTTGGTATGCCATTTCGATATCAAGCTTATACGAAACGTTTGCATTGCAGATTCTTTATTTACTATAGTGAAGAGCCTAATCTAAGTGGTGATCTAATAAATGGACTGATGAAGTCACTTCTTCAGCAAGCTGGTCAAGATGAGGATATGCAATCTCCTCTTGTCATGATAACGCCACAGGATAGCACTTATCAAATCAGTCTATTGGCATACTGGGAATATAATAAATGTCATTTAAACACAAAAAGAAGCGTACGACCAATTAATCCAGATACAATATTGTGGATTGAGGCACAGATAGGAGCACGTCGAATGCACGTAAACTCTCTCCCGTTGGAGTGGAATGGTGTTATAAAAACCATATCCTTAAACACAAAAGATATAGTTGACTCAAGAGTACTATATTGGCGAAAATTTACAGATACTTATAAGATGATGCCTGGTCAGCCTCAAGACGATAGTGATCGATTCAACAGAATGCTTCTCGGTACTCCAGAAAATGAGTACCCCAATGATATATTGGATAAGATTATTTTGCAGCAAATTCAGAGTGTATATCCAGAAGCTGCGGTGAAATCAAAGTTGTTATTATTTGATACTGATTTGTTAAATTTGAGACAACTTAAAGATAAGTTATGTGAATATCAAGATTTGAGTTATTGTCTGTATAACGGGAATACATTATATCCAATAAAGTATTCAAGTTTTAAAATTGAATGTTATTATTATCCAAACTTTTTCAGGCCTAGTCAGGTGAAAATATTGTCACAATACAATACGGCAAATGTTCAAACATATAATAACATTGAGTTACTGAGAGCAACAACATATAAACCGATTTCGTACTTTAATATATAATGAAGAAGCATAGTTTTGCAGTCATATTACGGTGGTTAGGAATGATTAAATTACCAGTGTTTATTACGGTTATTATCGTATGTTTGGTACTACTAATCGGTTTTGAAGTTGTTTTTAATGACAATAGTATTCATGATGATACCTTAGTAATATCATTCTTTGGTATACTGGCAACATTCATAGTTATCAGTCAGCATGCATATGTAACAGAGATTAAAAATGAAACCTCTTCAAAAATCCAAGCGCTAAATAAAGAATTAGATAAAAAAATTAAAGCTCAAGATGAGATAATAAGGAATAGATTTGAGGATCAAAAAGAATCTATAGAAATTAAAATTAAAGAAAAAGGGGACGAAATTAGTAACAATAATACTAAATTTCAAAATGCAACAAACGAACGAGTCGCAAAACATGAAGAGAAAATTAACAAAGAAGTATTGGAGGAAAATGAAGTTAATTCTATTGCGAACAAAGTTAAAAGACTAGTAGATTTAGTAATAGGAGTAGATGAAAAATCAAAGTTGGAGACGGCTTTAGAGCGAGTCAATGATAGTGAGGAGACTATTCATAGGCTAGCAGAAAATCTTTCACATAATATAGAGCCATTAATACTTAAAAGAGTAAAAGAATCTTGTATTCAACAGAACCAATTAATCACATATATGCTGACAGGGGCTCATAAAGACTTGTTAGTAAAGATACTGCGAAAAGAAGAGTATTCGTGCTCTTCTGTCCGGTTAGGAAACGGAGATAAAAAACAAAATGTAATTGTTAAGGTCCAAGATGAGAAATTAGAATTCCTTGATGAAGAAGGTAATCCGATTACAGACATACGGCAAATAGATGATATTGATTTCGATGCAGATAAGATTTACGCGTTAATCAACATATTTAACATGTACTACGTCGAAGCGGAAAAAACGATCAGCTTAACAACTGAGGAAAGGGCATTAAAAGTTATAGCAGAAAACTTGAGATTTTTACAAAGGAATACCAATAATGGATAGGAATAAACTTATGCAGATGCATTATTAGAAATTAGATGATTATATTGACATCGCAAGAATCTAATCACCTTGAGGTGGGTGATACTGCCTTAAGGTACAAAGCGTGGCGAGCACGTATATAATAAGGAATAATATAAAAATCGTAACAATATGAAAACAATAGAGCTTGATTTTGAAGGGTACTGGATAAGCAAAGATGTGTTACCTGATTATAAAGGTATATATTGCGTGTACCGAGCCACCCCTCACAAGCACTCCGATGGCACAACCACAGTTTCTCTCAACGAATTGATTTATATTGGCAAGGCGGAAGATGAAACTATCAAGGAGCGCCATTCTAAACACGAGAAACAAGATGAATTCGAAAAACAACTGAAAGAGGGAGAAGAATTACGCTACTCCACAGTAAAAGTAGCAAAAGAGGATATTGACAGAGTGGAGAATGGATTAATATTCAAAAGGAAGCCCCGATTGAATAGTGATTTGACGGCTGCATTTAAGCACGAAGATACCAATTTTGTGCTAAAAGGAGATGTGGCAGACATTGCAACCAATTTCTTTTTAAAGAAAACAGAATAACATCTCCGGTCAAGGGAGATTGGTTTTTCCCTTGGTCACAAAATACAATAACATGCTCACGCGTGCGTATCTTACGAATAAGTAAATAATATAAAATACAAAATAATATGAAAATATAGTGTTCGATCCTAACACTTAAAACTTTGGATAATTGATCTTTGACATAGTGGATTTACCGTAAAAAGAAGAGAAAATCGAAAGATTTTTCTCCAAATACTTGCGTATGTCAAAAAAAAGCAGTAATTTTGCGGCAGCAAAATACAAAATCATTATGGCTACGCAAAAATTACAGGCAACAATGTCAGTCAAAGGAGGGAGACTAATATCGGCTTCAATGGAATTGTATAGTTTCGTTGAAGATGGAATTCGTATTGTGTATTGCCCCTCGTTAGATTTGTCTGCAGCAGGGAATACTCTAACTGAGGCGCAGCGTGAGTTTGAGCAAATTTTCAAGATGCACATAGAAGATTGTATTGAGAATGGCACATTGCGCGATGACTTGTTGGCACATGGTTGGAAGCAGAAGGATGCTGTTTTAAATGCTCCTAAAGCGTCTACAATTATTGCACGCAACTCAATGCTGAAAGATATCGTAGATAATCGCAACTACCGCAAAGATACACGTTCTATTGTTCTTCCCCGGAACGCATCTCAATTATTCGCAACAGCCTAATGTCAACGCAGAAACTGTCAAATAGGTCTCTATCCGATATACGTTCGTTTTTGACAGCTGTTGGTTGTGAAAACGTTAGCACGGAGGGAGGGCATGAGAAATGGCGTAAAGATGGTCTAACTCGCCCGATTATACTGCAAACGCATATAGATCCTGTACCTGAGTTTATCGTAAAAAACATCTTACGCAATCTACAACTCAAGAAAGAAGATTATTTTAAAATAATGGGTAAATAGTTGCTCATTAGTGATGATCAAAACGGTAATTCCACTATCAAACGGAGTTGCCGTTTTTTGTTGCTATAGTTCCATTGGGTTGGGGCTATGGCGCGAAGCTTGAGATATCAAGCAAACGATCTTTGACATAGTGAAAAACTTAAATTTAGACAAAAAGGACCAAGTGAAGATTGTCAAATAATCGTGCCCTTGTGGCTAAGAAGTTTGTCAACTTTGCCAGTTTTGCCATGCGAAATTTTGATAGAAAAGAAAAATACATACAAAACACTTTTAGATGATTGAGAGCGGGGCTCTGGTGTGGCTGGTTAATAAAATCGCTTGTAAGTGAACTTCCAGATGCTTTTACTACCCAACCCCACCACTCCGAGAGTTACCAATCATCCAAAAGCAAAAATATCAAAAATAAGCAAGACGAGGGTTGTTCCTTTTTTGAAAGGAAATTCATATAAAAAGGAACAAGTCACAATACAAGTAGGATACAAGTACAATACAAGCTCAGGGTACAAGTAGGGTACAAGGTAGAGAGTGAAAAGGACTAAGTAAAACGAAAAAAGGAACAAGTTAAGGGAACTAGTTAATCAAAAAAGGAGCAAGTTGAAAGAGAGTAAAAAACAAGTAAAAATGCAGGTTTTTGTGAAAAATGGCAAAAAGGGGCGTATTCAAAATCACAGGATATATACAGAGTATATATAAGTGATGGAGGATACGATCAAAGTACGGTAAAATTACGATGTAACTCAATAGCGGCTCAGACGGCTCTACAAAAGGGTTTACGGGCAATAAAATAGGCTGTCTACAAAAACGAGCGAATAATTGGAGCAACCTGCAGAGGGGGTATCAAACGACGTTCCGGCAACCCAAGCAGACTTGTTTGTGTTGGAGCATTTAGAACGCACCCACCAATAGTAAGTAGTGCCTGAAGTGAGACTTTCCAGATCGACGTACTTAGTTGTAACAGTAGTTGTTGGTGTCTGACTTGTTCCGGGCGTAGAACTGCTTGTACTGCAATATACTTCATAAGATCCTGTATCATCGCCATCAGCCCAACTTAGACGCGCTGTTGTGGCTGTTATTGTTCCGTTTGTTAAGGTTTTAGGAGCAGGGCAACCAGTAATCTTTATATCATCCAAGCGAATCGTCCATGCCTTAGACGGTGTGTGCTTGAAATAAAGGGTAAGACTAGAACCAGTGCTTGTTATATCAGCCTCTTTTAATGACCAATTAGCATTGGTTATCGCACCGTTACTAATCAATGATGTTACCGAGCCGTTGTCGATTTTATAAGAAACATTAACTTTGTGAGAGGCAGATCCACCTAATGCGCCAAAAGATAAATGTAAATTGGAATATCCGCTAATATCAATGTTTGATATTTGAATGATTGTTCCTTCCGTGTCGGCAGTTCCTGTGTGATAACAACCACTTAACCCACTTGCACCGGTATATCCGCTTGATAAGTTAGCGGCAGAAAGGTTATTTTTGCCAACAGAGCCGCTACCGGAATAATGACTAGCTACTGTTCCGGACGTACTAAACATTGATGTCATGGCATAATATCCGGAATACGAAGAAAATGCCGTATTAGAACTCGTGCTACCAAAACTTTCGTAGTAGATCACAGCATTATCGCCCCACACATTCCCAACTCCAATTGTTAGCAGGATTGCTAAAACGGAGC
>JAEEGH010012845.1_pt1 | contig 18698 bp, 14 predicted proteins | sample 9134181 | NCBI WGS metagenome assembly JAEEGH01 (sample SAMN16246544, study PRJNA631951) | gut metagenome | biome: gut microbiome; feature: rumen; material: DP-attached | host: Bos | place: Iran: Karaj | collected 2018-10 | reverse complement strand
TCATATGTGTGGATAATTTTTTAGTTATAACAATCTTTAATACAATTGACCAATGAAAATTATTAATTTAACCGACTTGAAATACTCTTGGTTGGAAGATTCCTGTAGAGAATTTAAAGTAAGTTTCTCAAAAAAACCTTGGTGTGCTGCGGCATTTAGTTCCGATTTTCGATCATCGGCAAACACCCTCTATCCTAATATTGATGTACTAATCGACAGCGTCCCTATCTTCCTAGTCAATCAAAAATTGTCCAAGAAGTTTGTTGAAATACCTGGCTGTGATTTGAAAATTTATGTCCCAGACGATAGACCGAAACGTGTCGTTGGAACTTATTTTGTCTTTGACGAATGGGAAGAAAATGCTCTGAAGATTATTAAATATGCCAGAAAGAGCGTACTTGGACTATATGATCATAACAATAAAAGAGATTTTTTACCAAGTCGAATTTTCATATGGATTGACAAAATACAAGAGCGAGCAAAAGGGAACGACGATAATGCCAAAGCCCTGTTTGATTTTGTATTAACCCATGAGCAGGGACATGCCCTCATGGACATAGAATTGTATGGCGAAATACCATCATCATCCTTCTCTTATAGCAATGATTATATTTATCTATATATCGAAGAGGCTTATGCCAATGCTTATGCACTGACAACAACAATGAAGAGTTTGGATCCTAACCAACAAAAGTTCATCAGATCATTTGTGAAAAAACAAAGAGGTGGCTACAGGAAAGGACTGGATTGGTATGAGGAAGGCTGTTATAATTATTCTCAATGGATGATTATAAAAAGCGACAAGTACTTTGTGCACAAAAAACATTTGTTAAAAAAATTCTGGAGTACCAAAGATTTTTCTGTCCTGTCAAGATAATTCTGCGGCTTAATCAATCATCTCCCATCAAACAACGTAAGCCCCCTTGTGAAATCAAATCATTCACAACTATTCTCAGACTTCAATGCTGCTGCAGTTGCGCCATCATCATAACGAGCGACAGCTGCCAGCCGGTGAAGGTCTAGATATAACGATTCCCGTTATATTTCTTTTTAGATTTTCAAACTTCAGGTGGCAACTATTAGTGCGCCTGGATAAACATTAAAAATTTGTATTATGAGCCAATTTAATATCGGCAAAATGAATTTAAGTGGTAATAATCGCCGAAATAATAATCCTAATATTTTCAATAAGGATATAATAAAACCTCAAGATATTTATGATAAAATATTGAGAAATGAGTTACTCGAAAACTCTGAAAGAGAGATTCTACCCTTATTAAGATCTGCTGTTAAACCAAAGGATAAAGAAGAATTAAAAATATTTGTTAATAATTTTTCTGATTTCTATCCAAATATGCCATTGAATTGGTTAGATGTTTCCGAAATTACAGATATGAGTTTTTTGTTTTATAAAAATGAAAAATTTAACGGAGACATCAGCAAATGGGATGTATCCAATGTAACCAATATGGCTGGTATGTTTGCTGGATCGAAGTTCAATAGAGATATCAGCGGGTGGAATGTATCCAAAGTGAAAAGTATGGCAGGTATGTTCGCCGAATCACCAATTAAAAATATATCATGGGATTTATCTAATGTGGCGATAAAAGATCATATGTGGGGGTAATTTTTTAGTTATAACTATCTTTAATACAATTGACCAAAAATTATTCTCAATGGATGATTATAAAAAGAGATTATAATAAACAATTGTTAGATGAATTTTGGAAGACCAAAGATTTTTCTGTCCTGTCAAGATAAATTCTGCGGCTTAATTAATCATTCAACAATCCCCGAGAACCGAAAGGCTGTCGGGGATTGTTTATATGAGGGAATCATTGCAGTCTAATTGATGGAACCAAATGAGGCGAAAAATGAGAAAAATGGCGAAAAGGGTTGACATCGTCAGGATTATTTCCTATCTTTGGCGAAAAACAGAACGACATGTACCATAATATAAATGATTCCATACTTAAGCGCAACTTGTATGGAGACGACCTGGAACCGGGCCGTTATTATGTCCTGGTTTCCGATCTGTATATCTGCTGCTTTACCCACGTCTTGCATCAACACGGTGGATCCTATGAAGCTGATACCCTCTATGTACACTATTCACCCAAACAATACTTCTTCCACACCTTTTATGGTGCCTACGTCAAGGTTGAGAGGATAACTGCGACAGCTTTCGAACGGGCCCTGCAGCTTTATGAACAATGCAAGAGGGAGATTCTTGCGCTGGAATTTGCCAAGGAACCGTTGACGGGCATTGACAAGACCTGCCAATACTACCTTTTGACCAATGCTGCGGGAGATCTGCAGATCTTTGGCAACCTAATAACGGAGAATGATGAAGAGAAGATGGTGGTGGTCGAAATAGACACGAACAAGGATATGGTTGCTACAAACTTAAAGCCTGTTAGTGACTTTGATGAAAATCTGCTATGGTATCGCATCGATGCCAAGACTTACGGCAAGGCAAAAAAGATGCATGATATGATCGATCATACGCTGGCGACTATGCTGGTTTCATACTTGAAACGAGGATAATGCCCCCTCATTCCTCCGCTTAGGGGGATGATCTGCTTGAACGGAAGAATGACCACGAATCAGACGAATCTACACGAATAATAGATAACGTTAATGACCATATAATAAGCCGTTAATTACTCATTAATGAAAATATAAGGCAGGAACCCAAAAGGCGAACAGAGAAGACGTGAAACTACCACAAAAGAGGAATCATCTTGTATCGCACTTTCTTCTTATAGTCTTGATAGCCTTCAAGTCCTTTCTCCAATACGGCTTCTTCGTTGCTGATCCGCTTGGCAATGACTGGAATATATCCCAACATAACCAGAAAAGAGATGGGAGAACCCAATACCAATGGCATAGTCAGAAACATCACTGTTGTGGCCATGTACATGGGATGGCGGACAATGCCGAGAGACTCAACAGCAGGTCGCTGGTCTGACCGCCATCCTCAAACACCTTGCGCGCTCTGGCATTTCTGTCCAAACTGAACATTGCCACCTTAGCATATTCACGCCTGGCAAATTCTGTGAGGAGCCATGTTTTGCCTACCTGTCGGGCTCCATTCAGCACGAGGGGCTTTCTATTTTCACTCTTCTTCCAGTTTATCAATGTCTTATAAAGGTCTCTTTCCATTCTGATTACATTTGTTAGACATCGGTCATCTTCAGGAACCAGGGGATGAAACGGACAATCTCCTTGTCGATCTCCTGAATGCTATCCAACTGGTTGAAGGGGCGGATATCGCTGTGGATGAAATGATGCTTATTGTTGTTCTTCTTGAAGTCCTTGACGGTGCTGGCATCTGCCTTCAGGTTGTAGGAGTCCTCATTCGGCAAGGGCTTACGGAATCCCATCAGGAGTTTCTCGACCGTCCAGCGATTGTGTTCGACAATGCCCATACGCTCGACAAGGTCAGCATCGAGATGCATCAGGTCGTTGATGCCCATCGCTTCAAAGGTCCGTACCCTGAAAGGAATGTTATAGGCCCCATAAAGGCTTGACCATTGATCGGACTCCTTACACGTCTTCCACAACGCATGAGCTTCCTGAAGCACCTGTTGACGATCGTACTTCATCATCCCCTCCAGACCATCGTCAGAAACCTTTGTCGTGTTGAAATAGAGGTGATACAAATAGTTGATACATTCGCCCATCAGTCGAGTGCGTTTCTGAACATCGAAGACAATATCGGTCATACCGAAAGGATAGATATTGGCATAACGACTGACAGGTTGTGAAGAAACGACCTGACCATCGGGACCAATCGTCTTCTTCTCATATTGATGGGCTGCCGACGTGGCCTGAAGTTTTGAGAGGAACGTGCTGGACGTGTTCTGACGAACGAAGACCGGCACACATGACTCATAGACCTCGTCAGGAAGACTCATGGCTGCCGACATATTCAGACGAGCATCGGTCATGGCTAACACAATGGACAGCAACTGATCGCCGTCGGTAGCCCATTGGGTGATCAACTTCTGAATCTCGGGCGAATAGATATCACCTTTGACAAAACCGAACTCTACATCGAGGAAGTCGGCATCATCACCGCTGAACTTAGTGGCGGGTATCAACTCGCCTTCATAGCGATAGGACTCAACTTCGAAGAAATGACGGTAACGACTCAGGAATAGGAACCTCTCCTGATCGGCATTCAGGTCGATAAAGGTGATTTCGGTCTTATGGTTCTTACCGTCGAAATTGGGGAAGTGCAACATCTTGGCGGCTTCGATAGCCAACGTCATGCCAAAGGTGGAAGCTCCGACGATGACAAGATGCACATGACGATGATCGTCGGGCGTAATGCCGTCACGATCCAAATGAGGATAATTGTGGGTTACCCCATTATCGGTATAGTTGCAATCGACGAACATCTGCTTGGCCCAATCGACATAGAAGTTGAACGGAACAAACTCTACACCGACTTGTCGCAAGTTGTCAAACAGGTCGGTCACCTGCATGGCTGCATAAGTTTCGGCATCCTCGAAGACGGCGGTGACGGTGTCGGGATGTTCACTGCCAGCCTGCTTCAACAATTCCGCTATCTTGTCAAGACACTCGATGTTCATGGCATCGTGATTCCCGGCTGTGCGGTCACCCACCACATAGATGCTGCAGGCTTGGGCCAGACGCAGTTCCTGCAAGTCCTGCAGAGAGGTACGGTGCCCATTACGGATGATGATACGCTCTTCGAATTCCTGGGCTATCGACACCCGCAACTTCTCCCGAAGTTCCTCGCTGGGCAATGAACTCTGGAGCAGCACATACATCTGCTGATTGCCTTCACAAACCTGCCTGATAATCGACGGGACGATCTCATCATAGCCAAGAACCACCGTATGACCAGAGACCAGATAGGTCTTCTTACCCGACCGGTAATTCTCGATACGACGCTCGAGCATATTGGTGAAGATGGAGATGAGCATGCCGCCAAAGAGGATGATGCCCAAGAGAGAACCGAGTGTGACAAACAGCATCACCCAACGTCGTCCGCCTTCGGGAAAGTCATCCATATAGAGGGTGTTGAGCGCATTGCCATCGATCAGGATATACAACGCCCACTCCCAGAACGTCAGTTTCTGTGCATCCTCGCCAAAAGTGAGTTGCGAGCACACAATCCATCCGATGACCAATGCCACCAAGAAGATAACGATCAGGACCAAAATCTGTTGCCAGACACTCTCAGAGAATATCCGGTCGAACTTCAGCCGCCAATTATGCAGCTTCGTCTTTCGCCTCGTTGTTGCCATGTCCTATACGATTTTTCATTCCTTAATGATAAACCCTATGATCTTTGGTCCACCTCCACCACCAAGCATAGCAAGGAGAAGAAGAATGAAAATAACGCTACCAATCCATCCCATCAGATAGATCATATGGCCAACGAACATCACCAAGAACAGGAAGGTGGCCAATGCACTCACCACATAGAGGGGGGCATAAATCGCAAAGCCGATCAGTCCCAACACACCCTTATCGCCATCGATAAACATCGCGATAAGATGTAATGCCAATCCGACGAAGAAAAGCAGAATTATCCACGGCTGGAGGAAAGAGAGGAACAAAAAGGTGAGCAGATAAAGGATTCCACAGCCAAATACGGTAACAGTACCGATATGCTTTGCCGCCGAGCGCGCTTCATCCTCTCCCGCTAATCCAAAAAAGATGGATTGGACAAAAAACAGGATGGACAGCATGACCAGCCAGAACGCGATTGAGAACAACTCATCGTGAACGAAGAATCCAGGACTGCCACTATAGCACAGCATACACTTCAGCTCGTAATAGCCCAAAATGGCCAATCCCATCAATGGGATATATTTCCCCAAAAAGAAGCTGCCCAGAATCTTGGATAATATCCAACAAACCAATAATACGATAAGCGGCAGGAGAAGCATATACTCGAAATAGCGGGTCGATTTGCTTTGCTCGATATGGATGCCCACGGAAGACAATGCTTCGAGGACCTGTTTCTGAATGACCACAGCGGGATCCTTCTCGTCGGTCGCGGGTTTTACACCTTCATCACCCGATGCCAGTGATTTCCCTTTCTCCAAATATCTTGAAGCCACATAGAATGTCTCGCCAGCCTCATTCGTGCAGGAGGCCCATCCGTTGATGATTGTATCCACCTGGATGACATCACCCTTCGTAAGCGAACCCATTTTTTCGGCCGTGCCATTAGGTGCTACCCTCATGTTCAGATTGGGTGAATTCACCACATAGGTTTCTGCTGCATAGCCCGCCATGCATAGCAGTAACAGTGCAAAAATTGTAAGCAGTTGTTTCATATATTTTTCCCTTAAATGTTTCAGAATCCAATCTTTCCCGAAGCCTGACGGCTCCACACGAAGTGGTCGACGTCTTCGGCAATGACCTCAGGGTCGGAACTGCCATCGGATGCGATTCTCAGCTGGGCAATCATTGCTATCGACTGTGACAGATGCTGCATGGTTCGTGCAGAGACGGGCATATTCTTCGATTCGCCGTTCTTCAGATTACGCACAAATGCATGCAACCTTTTCCTGGCATCGGCAGAAATATCCAGTTTGAAGTCACGATGCAAAAGATATACCAGGACATCGGACAGTTCCTCGATGGAGAAATCGTCGAACACTATCGAATTGTGATAAGAGGCGACACCGCCGGCTGCCAGCGTCTTGGCGATGGATTCGTCGCTGTTGGTGACACGGGCCATCACGAATGCCGTCACCTGCTTGTACTCGGTAATCTTGTTCAGAATCCACATGCGCAGATTATCGTAGTTCTGGTTCTTGTATTCGGGGGCGTCCATATCGAGGAACAGCAGTCCGTCGCTGGCTTTCCTTACGGCCTGCTCCAACACCTTGAAGCTGTCGTTGCCCATCAGCTCCTCGGCACTGACACTGACCGTATGACCGAGCTTGAGAATGCCCAGTCCCTGGAGGATCCTGGAAAGGATCTCGGCTACGGTACTCTTGCCCGTTCCTGTACGGCCAATGAACTCCCACCACAGATTGGCAGGCTGAAGGCGCAGCGTACCTTGCTCGTGCTGCAGACACAAGACAGTGACATAATCGTGAAGAGCCCTCTTGGCGGTCTGCAAGCCCACGAGCTTGTCCAACTCCTGGAGTGACGCATTGAGCAACAGCCGGTCGATGGCTTCGGGCTTCAGATAGTGCAACCTCAGATCGGGAATGTCGCAAGCCTCAATCCGTGTCAGCTGCTCGTTGCTGATCTGATCGGCAGACAAGGCCGACAACCTGTTACCCATGGCAGGAATGACCTGTGAGGTGAGCAGACGGGTGATGAAACGACCGTTGCCGAAGTGTTCGTCCTTGTGATTGTAGGCATCGATCACATAATCGGAGAGCTTCTTCCCGGCCTCGGGTGTCAGCACATAATGTTCACGCTCCAGCACCTTATGACCGATCTCCATGAGCTGATCGGGTGTATAGTCGGGGAACTCGAAGACGTAGGAGAAGCGGCTCTTCAGCCCTGGGTTGCACTCCAACATATCGTGCATCTCGTTGGTATATCCAGCCAGGATGACCATCAGGTCGGGTTCCTCCTGTGCCAGGAAGGACAGCAGGGCCTCGATAACACGCAAGCCATAGTCCTTGGTGTCGTCGGCCTTGACAAAAAGCGAATAAGCCTCGTCGATGAACAAGATGCCGCCTGAAGCCCGCTGAAGGGCATCGAGCGTATTCTGCTCAGCATCACCGATGAAACGACCTACCAGCTTGGAGCGTTCGGTGACCACAACATGACCTTTCGAGAGGACACCAATGCCATGATATATCTCGCCAAGATACTTGGCAATTGTGGTCTTACCCGTTCCGGGATTACCCGTAAACACCATGTGCATGGGCGGCATCCTGTTGTAAAGCCCCCTATCGGCACGCAGCTTGTTCAGCCTCACGAGCGAGGTATGGGCGAGAATGCGCCTCTTCACATCGTCGAGGCCCACCAAGGCATTGAGCTTGGCAATGGCGTCGGTAGGGTCAGGAATCTCCACTTCGGGGATGTCGGCTGCCTCAATCACCATCTGACTGAAACTCTGCGGGCTGCCCCCCTCTCCCACCACACGTCTGATCATGTGTGGCAGGATCTGGTTCTCGATGACCTTGTCGATGTAGCTCGTATTGGTGAAGCGGTTGCCGCGCATCGAATAGACATACCTCATATATTCATAGAGACTGTCGCTTGCCTCGGAGGTGAGCACACACTCGCGAATCCTCAAGCCCTGCAGGGCGTATTTGTAGAGCGCGTCCTCATGCAGGTCGTCGAAATGGAAGATATTGGTGAAGACCTCATGAGCCTTCGGGCTGCTGTTGACCACCTCGAGCAACTTATTGCGGGTACCTGAAAGTATGATGACACAATTGTCCAAACTTTCCGTATTATTGCAGATAGCTTCAATACCCGTGGTCGAGCCTACGGTGCCCTTTCTTCCAAAGGTGTCGGCATTCTGTATATAGATGAGGGTATTCCTGTTGCCATCGATCAGCTGGGCGATGTTACTGGCAAATCCTTCGGTCGAATCGAAGAGCGTGACGGCATCCCGCTTCGCAAAGCTTCTGACCACACCCAGTTTCTTCAGTTCAGCATAGATGGCACGTGCAGCCTCCTCCTTTCCTACGCCCTCGTTACCGGTGATGATATAATGCCGTCCCCGAAGGATTCCACTGATGGCGGACAATTCCTGTTGTCGCCGTCCTTCGTTATAGGCGACCACATCGCGCAGATACTGGAGATAGTCCTTGAAGTTCTCGGGCGCATAGTCCAACAGGTTGACCTTATCCGTTAATTCTGTTTCATTTACACACATAAGCGTTCGTTATTGCCATTAATTCTTCAGTTCATCAATCTGCTGGAGCAATTGCATTGTAGAAGCCATGTCAACCCGTTCGAGATCGACAATACGTTCCTGCAAAGCCCTCTGTTTCAAAAGATATTCCAATCCCACACAGATTTCTGCCATCTCAAGACGACCATAGTCAACGGCCGTCTGACAAAGCATGCGCAAGAAATCGATCAGGAGTTGGAAATCCTCGACACGACCTTTCACGAAAACGGATTCGTTGAGTATCGAGACTATCTTCTCGCGATAGTCGGCAGCAGCATCCATATCATTGTTCACCATATCCACCTGCGCATGAGCAGCATAATAGTGGAGGGCTACGTTGCGCACCTTGAGCGAGTCGGGCATCATGGTTGTCATCTTCCCGACCACCTCACCCGCGTATTGCAGGAAAAGAAGCGCATTCGCGCCATCACCTGCGCTCAAAGCCGACACACGAGCCTGATGAACCTTATTGATCACAAAACTGCGCATCTTGTCGTCGTTGTCAGGATCAGCCTCAAGCTCCATTGACAGGATGACCGATGCCGTCTGCAGGCTTGCCAGTGCATCGCCGGTGTTTCCCTGCTTGTCGAACATCTCGCCCAACTCGTCGAAGATCAATGCCTTATTCATCAGGTTGGGCTCAGATTCGGGCTTCTGACCGACCTTTTCCAAAATCTGCTGTCCAAGTGCTACAGCCTCATCGATCCTGCCGCCCACCTTCAGCCGCATCATCTGATAATAGGCTGCCACCAACAAATCGTCGGCATGCAGGGAGGTGGGGTTGTCGTCAAACAGCTCTTCGAAGAGCATGATAGCCTGCGTGGCACTTTGCTGGGCCTGGTCGTATTCGTGGAAGAACTGGAACAACAGCCGGCCCGTGCCATCGAGTGCCGCTGCATAACGACGGACAACCTCGGGATTGCCTTCACGGAAACGCTGGAAGTTGTTGAAGACGGCATACTCCTGCTGCTTCTGATAGTAGAACGCGCTATTGTAGTCGCCATACTGCTCATAGTACTTGCTGATAACCGAATAGGCCAACGAATAGGCCGTAGTGGTGATAGCCGTATTGTTATGAGCATGCTTCATATCATTGATGGCATCGCGCAACATCGATATCAGGTTCTCGGCCGCCTTGTGATCGCCATGATAGAGGTACGACTCGTTGCACAATTCGCTGGCACTGCACAGGTTGTAGAAACTGAGCTGGAGGTACAATTCGGATGCAACATTACCATTCCGATTAATATCCAGTATTCTACGGAAAGTATGGAGAGCCTCAGCCACCTGCCTTGGCATATCGGCACGACCTAAGTTGTTACGGCAAACGACGTTCCACAACATCGAGAACATGGAAGCCGCAAATACAGCCTCTTCGTCAGGAAGATGCTGCATCTGAGGTGCCAGAAGCTTATAGTATTCGGCAAGAGGATTATAATTGCCACGTCGCATCACAAGGATACAATGCAACATGTTGGCCTGAATTTCCTGATAACTGAACGGCACCACCTCTCCTTTCCTACGATTATATGCTTCCAAGGCCTGTTCGGCCTTTTCGGGTGAACGACGCAGATAAAGGAGATATACAGCCAACGAGATCAAGTCGTCGGCACCATATTCATCGTAATCGAAATCATCAATTTCGACAGCATTCCCTTCATGATAAGACCTTGCATCATCGACAAACAGCTGCAATTGCTGATAGTCATCATGGTCGGGAATGGCCGCATTCAGGACTGCCGAACCCTCATCGGCCATACTGAGCATCAGACGTCCCATGAAGTCATCACCAGCCTCAAACATAAGGCCAGAGCCCTGGAGCAACAGCAAGGACATATTGTATTTGCGGTTCACCCAGCTATGAGGTTGGTAAACATAGGCCTCACCTTTCCTGATCTGCTCGGCAGTTTCCGTATTGAAGATGCCCACTATCTCGGCAGCTGTCTTCTTATCGCCTGTATAGCTGAGGAATATTGCAATATCCCTGGCAAGCACAACCGCATTGTCATTCCCAATATCCAGGACTTTCCTAAACCACTGGACGAAGTCGTTGCCGTGATCGGAAAGAGCGATGGCGGCATTCACCAGATGGGGCCAAACGAGAGAGGATGTGCTGGAAAGAACTGCCTTCAGCACCTCCTGGGCAGGATTGTTGATGGCAATGGCTCCCATCTCACGGGCAGCGAACTCATCATTGGGATTCTCATAAAGCAGATTGCCCATTCTGGCCGTGACATTCTCGTAGAAGTTAGCGAACGGCTCGTCATCCTCATGGCGAACATACTTCACAATCTGTCGATAGCTCTGATAGGAAAAGTCGATGACGCCTGTCCTTGAATCAATCGTCAACAGGTCGCCCAACCATCGTTTAAATGAAGAGAACTCCAACTGGTTCCAATAATCTCCGGCAAATGCCTGGAAATCCTGTTCACGCAAACCGAAGGTTGACGCAGCCAACAGACGAATGGAAGTCCATAGGAAACCGAAATTCATGAAACGGGCAGCGTCGTGGAGAAATACGACGAAAAGCTGTTCAGGATAAGGTGCAAGCTTACCCATCTCGTCGGTGATCTCCGTCAGGTAATTCTCGATGGCAGCATCTCCGTCGCCACGCATTCGGATCTGCTCATAATCATAGGCAGTCAAACTCGTCAGTTTGCGTACCATCAGCACATCCCATAAAGGGCAGCCGCAACATAGTTCGTCATGCTCGGAGCGGGCATCCATCAGATGATTGAGGACACTCTGCGGAAGGCTCTTGCCTTTCGCCTTCATCAATTCCTGCACAATCTGCCCACCCTCATTGGCATTGACAGGAGGCAAGAGAACCTTCTCGACATCCCATTCGGAGAAAAGCTTCATCTTCTCGCTTTCCGTAGTGGCAATCAGCATACAGAAGTTCTGCAGTCCTCCAAACATGAACTCATAGACATCCTGCATCAGATGAAGATCGTCGATAAGAAGGAGTGGAGGCATATCGAGGTCCTTGGTAGCATGATAGAACTCCTCGGCCAGTTCGCCGAAGTCCACATCCTCGTCAAGGCTGTAGCGGCGCCGTGGATGGATTCGGGGATCGGCAAGCCATTTCTTCAGCGCCATGCCGGGGGTGTCGCCATAACGGGTAAAGTGGATGAATACCAACAGACCATCGACCTCCTCAAAGCGTCGGTATGTTTCACAGAGGAAAGCTGTTTTTCCATAGCCATAGTGGGCATAGACCAGTCGGGGTTTCAGGTCGTCATCATATCCTTTCGCGATCTCGTTCAAAAGACGCTTGCGCGAATCACAATAGACATAGTGCTCACCTTCCTTTGCAATCTTCATGAGGTCGGCATCGGCCATCTGCTGGAACTCATTGACAGGATTCTCCACCGCATTACTACCCTCATGCAACATAATCTGAGCATGCAGGGTCTTGCAGAGGAACGTGCCCAGGTCATCGAGACTGGTCAGCGACTGACCATCCCAACTGCAATTGTACTCATAGATATTGTTGCTGCAACGGGCATTTTGACAACCATCGACAATCTTCTGCTTCAATGATGCAAGCTTGCGGTCGGCCTCATCATTCAGGTTGCAGAACCTAAGGCGAGCGACATCGTCCATCTGCTCATAGACAGCCGGATTACGGAAACAGAACAGACTGCGGCGCAAAGAGCTGGTATCCATCAGGGCACCGAAGAGCATCTCAAGCTCTGTAACACTCTTCTGCTCCCTGGATTCCTTACGGATGTACATTCTCTCCTCGTCGGTCATCTCATCGAGCATCACCTGCCAACTTTCGACGGATGGTATCCAGCCATAACGGTCGCCCAGCAGACCGATGAAGAAAGGACGAGACTGGCGAATTTCGGAGATACACTCACGAAGCACGATATTCTCCCGTTCGTTCTCATCAGCGTCCTGGGTATTTACCCCCCAGCGTAGGTCGATGAACTGCAGAGTGATGCCCTGTGGCGCCAGCAACTGCTGAAGCGTTGGCGCTACACGGTTCATGATCAGATCGCGCTCTGCGTCCATGTCCTTGAAGGTACTGCTCAGGAACACCTTGATGTTCTTCCCGTTCTGCATAGGAATATTGTTTCCGCTTAAGCTTATTTATAAGGATGTCATATAGGGGCGTATGCGGGAGAATATGCCCTCCTGCAATTGATCGACATTGATCATCAGATAGAGCAGCCCCATGTCGTAGAAACGAAGGTCGAAATAGTCGTTGGCATCAGTATCCAACTGCAACAGCTGTACCCACCCCGTTCCGAACTCGTTGTCCACATCTTCCTCGTAGGGCTTGCCTAAAAGTCGGAAACCATCGCCACGCACAGGACCTTCGGAGAAGGTGATGACATGAGGCGGTATCATGTCGTCCTCCTGGAAAGGATTTATGCGTTTCAATTCGTCGGTGGGCACATCGGCATAGATGACCTTGACAGCATATTCGGGCCATTTTCCCAGTCCATAGGGCTGCTTCACGTCATAGCCGAGAAAGTAGTCTATCTCGCCGAAGAACCAGAGCATCCCCCGCTTGGGCAACCAGTCATTATCGGGAAGATTCGCGCAGTTGATCTGACAAATGAACTGCATGGGATACCTATTGCCGTCAGCATCGGTTGTGAAGGGATACATATCCTCTGACGGCAACTGTGGGGCATCCCAGAAATAGCTGCTGCCCGGATGCGGTGGAACGTCGGATGGAGTCAGTTTCATATCAATACCATGGTGCCTTGCCAACTTGACACAATGCTGAATCTCGGATTGAATCCCCCACATGGCAGATTCCGGATCTGATCGTATTCCCTCACTCAGTAGCACCTCCTCTCCCGTCTTGACAGTGAACTCCAGGCCTCTGAACTTCAAGCCGAGTTGTCGCCCGTCGTAGAATGTCACGACAGGATTATCCCCTTTACGATGATTCCAATGAGGCAGTTCCTGTCCAACGACAAGTTCCTCTTCAGGAATTTCGTACTGCTGCATGAGACTCCTGCCCATATTGACACCACGGTCGTGGGGAATCTCATAGATGTTGATGTAGCATACTGAAGACATCGTCGTATCGTTTAGTCAAATATTACTCTTGGGTTCATAATACCTGGCGAACGCCATTCTATGCCATATTCTGCCAACAGATCACGTTTGGCAGACCAATAGCGGAAACAGAAGCCCATGTAGCGTGGCTCACCCTTCAGTTGTTCATAGAGTCTACGCTCCACTTCGTCGATCACCGACAGATAAGCATCGCTGTCCTCGACAGGGTCGTATTTGAGTGAGGGATTCTCCAGCCGGTTAAGATTGTACTCACAGTTTTCCTTGTCATCCTCAGTCGTGGCATGCTGGAGCGCCTTCTGAAAGGCTTTCTTCGCCATCAGGCGACGCGTATTCATCGAGTAGCATTCGCCTATGTCGTAATAAGAGTGACACTTCCACTGGGCATTCTCTTCCGTATCCGGCTGGTCGTCGAGGAGCTCTTCAGCCTTCGCCAGCAGAGGCATCGCCAACCAACTCCGCTCATCACGGATATAGTTCTCAGCCAGTTTAATCAAAGCTGTCACATAGTCGGAAATAGTCTCCTGAACAGGATTCTGTTCATAAATCCGCCTGGTGATATCCACCAAGGGAGAAAGCAACCGGATCAAATCCATTGCCTCCAGGCTGTCCAAATTTTCTCCAATGAAATCGCCCAATAGCATCAACTTCTCCTCGTCAGACGCCAGGTTTTCTGCCTGGCGAAGAATTGTCGTAGTATTCATGAATTATAGTTTTATGTGGTTATATTGTGCGGCAAATATATGAGAAAAAAATGTAAGAACATAATAAAAAGTAGGGCGCTTATGGGCGGATGGGGCGCACAGTGAGAGCATTGTTGCGGATGCCGTCGCCCAATTCCCACCGGTCGGGATAGAAGTCGATGGCGCAAGCACGGCCTTCGCCATAGACACGGAGCGTCGATGTCCAATAGCAACCGAACTCCCGGACGCCCATGAGGTTGACGTCCCAACGGTAACCGGTGTATGGAAGGAAGATCGAGTTCCCGTTAGGACCTGTGAGCAGGGTGCCTTTCACTCCCTTGTGGGTCGTCGATGTCATTGTGCAGGAATTCAACAATTCGATGAATTGTGAATAAGCCGGCATCTGCCAAGGGCTGCCCCAGCGATAGCGGGCAACATCGTACTCGGAACCGGCAATGTCTTCACCAAGCTGACGATAACCGTTATTTCGTGAAGGGTCACCATACAGTCCCCATGAGAAGATGGCATGTGGATGCTTGTCGTCGGGACAAAGATTTACATTATCCTGTGCCATTACTGTCATGCTGAAAAGAAGCATGAATAGAAGGGGAAATAGTTTTCTCATAGCTTTGATTTTTGTTGCAAAGATAGGATATTATTTGTTACTATCCAAATTTTATTGACAAATTATCGGGAATAATGACTTAGTGCAATCGGTTGTTTTGAAAATTGGAGAAAAAATGATGAGGAATATTGATGAAAAATGGGTAAAAACTTGAATATGTGGGGGGAAATAGGGATATTTGGCGCGGATTTCTAAATTGATCCTTGAAGGCGACTGAATGCAAACAAAAAATACCATCTACTCATGAAATTCTATCATCTACTTTTCGCGGCTGCGGCGATGCTTGTCGCTGCATGCACTCCCAAGCAGGCTGATGACCAGGCATCGTCGATGAGCCGTATCAGCGTCAGCGGCAACCACTTTGTGAATGCGGAGGGCGACTCGATCGTCTTTCGAGGATTGTGCTGCTCGGACCCCATCAAACTCTACAACGACAGCATGTGGAACGAGCGCTACTTCGACGAGATGGCCCATTGGGGCGCCAACATCGTCCGCTTTGCCATCCATCCTTCCTGGCTCAACGAGATGGGCTGGGAACGTGCCTTCGAACTCTATGACCAGGGCGTCGAATGGGCAAGGGAGCGCGAATTGTACGTCATCATCGACTGGCATTCGATCGGCAACCTCCGTGAAGAGAAGTTCCAGAACGAGATGTACAACACGACCTTTGACGAGACCATCCGCTTCTGGCAGACGGTGGCACGCCGCTACAAGGACGAGCCGACGGTGGCCCTCTACGAGATCTTCAACGAGCCTACCTGCCAGCAGCCCGGCCTGGGGGAGACCACGTGGAGCCAATGGCGTGAGCTGCAGGAGCAGATCATCGACTCGATACGTGTGATACAGCCCAATGCGGTGTGCCTTTGCGCGGGCTTCAACTGGGCCTACGACCTCACCCCTGTTGCTGCCGAGCCGATACGACGTCCGAACGTCGCCTACGTGGCACACCCCTACCCGATGAAGCGTGAGAGCAACTGGGAGGAGAACTGGCAGCGCGACTACGGCTACGTGGCCGAAACGTATCCGGTGGTCTGCACCGAGCTCGGATACTGCCATGCCGAGGACCACGGAGCACACATCCCCGTCATCTCGACCGACGACTATGGCCCGGCCATCACTTCGTTCCTTGATGCACGTGGCATCTCGTTCACGGTATGGTGCTTCGATCCACACTGGGCTCCGACGCTCATCGACGATTGGGACTTCACGCTTTCGACACAGGGCAAGTTCTTCAAGCCGTATCTGATGGGGAAAAATCACAACAAATAAAAAATTACGACAATGCTTAGACCTGCTTTATCTTTCATTCTGATGTGCCTGTGTGCTTCGCTCGGGGCAATGGCTGCCAATGACAACGAGCAGGAACGGGAGGCACAGAACATCATCACCGGTATCATCAACGACCTGTATGCCGCTGCTGCCTCGAATGAGGACTACTATGACGGGCGATTCGCCTGCCACACCTGGATCGAGACGGTACGGGCTGTCGAGAACAAGGATTCGAAACTGGAAGATATAGGCTTCTTCAACGAGGACTACTGGACGGAGATGCAGGACGGCAACCCTGACGACCTGGAGGCTCGTGACATCAAGTTTGAACACCTGGACCTGGAGCAAGGAACGGCGACAGTCGGTTTCACGCTCTACAGTTCCGTACAAGTCGTCAAGCGCAAGTTCTCATTCTGCCGTGAGGAGGGAGAATGGCGCATCCACGACATCACCAAGTTCTGGACTGATGAAGACGGCAAGGAGGTGGCGTTCGACTATCTGGAAGGAATGCGAGACTATCTGTACGAACCCAAAGAGATGGCGGTGCAGCTCTACAGCATTCGCGACGTGATAGGCAATGCCGAGTTGTACGCCAAGAACCACGCAGAAGTGTTCAGGCGCCTGAGCGAGATGGGATACACGGGCATCGAGGCGGCCGACTACAAGGATGGGAAGTTCTATGGCGTGTCGCCCGAACAATACAGACAGGACTGCGAGGAGGCGGGACTGACACCCATCTCATCGCACGTCAATCGCAACCTGAATGCCGAGGAACTTGCCAGCCACGATTTCACGCAGGCGCTGGAATGGTGGGACAAGGCCATCGAGGCGCACAAGGCAGCGGGCGTGAGATATGTGGTCACCTCGTGGGGCGAAACACCCAAGACGCTGAAGGACGGACAGACCATCTGCGACTTCTACAACGAGATAGGACGGCGTTGCCGTGAGGCTGGCCTCAGCTACGGCTATCATACCCATTCGCATGAGTTTCAGAAAGTGGAGGGGCAGGTATGGATTGACTATATGATGCAGCACACCGATGCCGAGAACGTGTTCTGGCAGATGGATACGTACTGGGCGGTGATGGCCAAGCAGGGTCCGGTGCATTACTTCAAGAAATATCCCGGACGCTTCAAGATGCTCCACATCAAGGACATCTACGAACTGGGAGAAAGCGGATTCGTGGGATTCGATGCCATCTTCCGCAATGCAGGTTTGGCCGGACTCGAGAACTACGTGGTAGAGATGGAGGGCAACGACGGCACCATCGACTCGATGGAGGGTGTGCGACGTTGTGCAGAGTATCTGAAGGCGCAGGACTTTGTGCTCCCCTCCTATTCGAAGTGATAAAGAATTGATTTAGGAATTGTTGTTTCTTTGCCAAAAAAACAGAACGATATGAAACGAATGCTAGTACCTTTGATGACACTTTTGCCGTGCTTTTGTCTTGCCCAATTTGACGATGCCAAGTGGATTGGCAGCGAACAAACGGTGTTGTATGCCGACTATCTTCCGCAGTTCAAAATATGCTGGACTGTGCAATTGGACAAGGCAAGCCGTTCGGACAGGATGGCATTGCTTTTCGGAGGCAACGACCCTCGATTGATGGACCGCAACATGAATATCCTGGGGGTAGAGAACGGAGTGGACGAGTCGTATATCAAACTGGAACTCGATGCTGCATCTTCCCATCTGAATATCTGGCGCATAGGCTATACGGTCGAAGGACGGGAGTTGTTGAAATCGTTTGAGCTTGGAGCCTTCGATGCCTACGAATGCCATACAATTGAAGCGCAATGCTGCCTGGGCAGTGCTGACATCCTGTTCGATGGACAAAAGCTGGGTGACGTAGTATTGAACCCGATGGGAAGGGGCGGTGACTTCATCACCTTCCCGCAGTTGTCGCAGATAGGCTACGCGATGGAAGCCGGCAAGCTGGCGACGATTCACAACGTGGAGGTGCGTAACTACCGTTCGCCTTACGGCATCCTTTATGCCGACAAGACCATGCAGAAGATTGGCGACAAGAAGAAAGAGGTGCTAAAGCTGATGGATCCCAGTCATGGCGCCATGCCCGAACTTCGTTGCCAATTCGCGCTGAAGCAGAAGCCCGTGAAAGAAGCCACACTCACAGCCACTGCCCGAGGCATCTACCAAGCTACACTCAACGGGCTACAGGTAGGCAGTGAATACTATGCTCCCGGCATCTCGCAATACAACA
>JAEEGH010012844.1_pt1 | contig 18700 bp, 22 predicted proteins | sample 9134181 | NCBI WGS metagenome assembly JAEEGH01 (sample SAMN16246544, study PRJNA631951) | gut metagenome | biome: gut microbiome; feature: rumen; material: DP-attached | host: Bos | place: Iran: Karaj | collected 2018-10 | reverse complement strand
CCTTCTTCAGAGACTGATTAACATTGTCCAGACCAAACACGTCATCAACGGATGCGGGGATGCGCTTCTCGGTAAACAGGCGTGACACTTTTTGAAGACCTTCCCCGTCTTCATGCACGAATATGAAATGATAGCGCTGTCCGTTCTTGGCGGCCATGCGATCGTATTTCATCCCCGCCATCTTAAAGAGCAGGCGTTTTAACAACGGCATCCCCATACGACTGGCGAACTCGCCGTTAGGCAGTCCTCGCAGCGACACCAGCTGCCCGCCCTGCTTCAGAATGCCGAACTCCTTGGGCAGTTCGCGGTCGCCCAGGGTATCGATAACGCAGTCCACATCCTTGAGCGTTTGGGCGTAGTCCTCCGTTTTGTAGTCGATGAAATGGTCGGTGCCAAGAGTTGTGACCCTTTTCTGTCCAGCGGCGTTGCCGTTGGTGATGACGTGCAAGCCCTTGCTCTTGGCAATCGGGATGGCCATCGCACCAAAACTGCCTGTTCCGCCGCTGATGAAAAGCCTGTCACCGGCTTTGGCCTGCAGCAGCTCCAACGCTTGCATCGCGGTGAGGGCCGTGAGCGGGACAGCGGCGGCCTCCTCGTCGGAAAGATAGTCCGGCACCTTGGCAATGGCCGAGGCCTCCACCGCCACCTGTTCGGCGAAGGCGCCGATGCGGTTCAGCGGCATCCGGCCATAGACGCGGTCGCCTACCGAGAAGCCGGTCACGTCAGCACCCATTTTCTCCACCATGCCCACGAACTCGTTGCCCATGACGAGCGGCATCTTGTATGGGGTAATCAGTTTCACCTCGCCGCGAATAATCATATTGTCGAGCGGGTTCACGCCAGCCGTCCTCACGTTGACGAGCACGTCGCCGCGTCCAATTTCCGGCGCGGGAACCTCACGTATTACAAGATCACAGCCTTCTTTGCTGTAGTTTTCCAAGATTGCAGCTTTCATAATTTGTAAGTGTCTATGTGTTTATTTCACTATTTTATGATTTTTTCCGCCATACGTCTGCCAGCATCGAATGCCTTTTGCAGGTCTTCCTCCCAATGCTCCTCGCGATACTTGCGCGGGCCTCCGTCGATAATCATTATTTTTTTCATTATAGTTGTTATTAAAGATTCTTCCCGAAAAACTCCGCCAACGTGTCCCAAGGGATGTAGTTACCCTCGCCGCCGTCGTATAGGTCGCAGTGTGAAGCGCCGGGGATGGTGAGCAGCTGCTTGTTCTCAGGGTTGGGATTGGGCTTGCCGATGAAGTTATAGCCTTCAGCCTTGCCATCCACCATGTAATGGTAGGCCGCCTCGCCGAAGTAGCGGCTGTGGGCTTCCGCACCGTGCATCACGAGAACTGCGGAACGAATTTCGTTGATGTAGTAGAGGAAACGGCTGTTGGCGTATGCCTGCGTGCCGATGACGCGCCAGCCGTCGTTGCTGTTGCCGCTGCGCTTGTGGTAGCCGCGCGGAGTCTTGTAATAGGCGTGGTAGTCCTTCACAAACTGCGGGGCATCCTCGGGTAGCGGGTCGATGACACCGCCCGCCATCGCCATCGGGTCGGCGAGACGCTGTTTGCCCATTGCCTCGCGGGCAGCGTGACGGGCTTCCTCGTTGTCGTCGCTGTCGTAATAGCCGTTACCGCTGATGCGGGTCATGTCGTACATCGTGCTGGCCACGGTGGCCTTGATGCGCGGGTCGGCAGCGGCGGCGTTCAGGGCAATGCCACCCCAGCCGCAGATACCGATGATGCCGATACGCTCGGGGTCCACATTTTCTAACTGCGACAGAAAATCGACGGCAGCCATAAAGTCCTCGGTGTTGATGTCGGGCGAGGCTGTGCGGCGGGGCTCGCCGCTGCTCTCACCGGTGTACGACGGGTCGAAGGCCAATGCCACGAAGCCGCGCTCTGCCATCTTCATAGCGTACAGGCCGCTGCTTTGCTCTTTCACGGCACCGAACGGACCGCTCACGGCGATAGCCGATATTTTGCCGTTGGCATCTTTCGGTGTGTAGAGGTCTGCGGCCAAGGTCAGGCCGTACTGTGTTTCAAATGTCACCTTGCGGTGGTTCACTTTGTCGCTGAGCGGGAACACCTTGTCCCACTCCTGTGTTAGGTTCAATTTCTGTTTCATATTTTCGTTGTTTTTTGTTTCTTGTTTGTTGCCGCAGGCGGCCAGTATCAGTGCCGCAAGGGCGATGAGGATGAGTTTTTTCATTGTGTATGTGTTTTGATTTTACATTAACGTCGAACACCCGAAAAAATTGTGTGCCGCCGCACGACAATCGGTCGAAGTCCCTAACGGAGACGTTTTTATGACTTTTCATCCTAAAAATCATCATTTTTGGGGATTGTGCCAGCCTTCGGAAGCGGGTAATTTTGCAGTATAAATTTAAAACTTTTGCAATATGGATAAAAAATTGACTTTCAGAAATGTAGCCGTGGTTTTGCTTATGGCCGTGGCATATCTACTTATCTTTATTTTGGGTGCCACAAGCGGCATCATACATCCGGCGTGCTACGCCTATATCGGTGCGTTGCTGCCGTTGCTTATGGCGCCGGTCTATCTCAACACCTGCACTATAATCCGTGGTTTCGGCGCGGCCACCGTGCTCAACGGCATTCTTGCGGTGCTGTTTTTGATAGCGGGCGAGGCGGATGTGGCTTTCCTTATCGGGATGGCGGTGCTTACGGCTTTGGCCGAAATCGTCAGAAAAACAAAGGGTTACGACACACTGAAGGGTGTGCGTTGGAGTTTCGTGCCTTTCGCATTCTCTTTCTTCGCCTACACCGCCCATTGGTGGACCGACACCGAAGGCTCCCTCGCCGCCGCTAGGGAAGAGATGCCCGCCGGCTACGACGCGCTGATGAAACCCGTTATCGACAACATCCCCATGCTGGTGGTGGCGCTGGTTATGACCATCCCCGTGGCCATACTCGCAATGCGTCTGGCGGAGCGTATTTTGAAAAAACGGGCAGAGAAACTGAATTAAAAATATATGATTATTAAATTCCTTGCTAAAAACGTGTTGGAGACACGTGCTTTTAGTAACCCCACACAAGGAACGCAGTGTGGGGTGAGAACAAACTCCACTAAAAACAGCGTCTCGGAGAGACGCGACCTTTACTCAGATAAAATATTAAGTGGTCAAATAACAATTATTTTATAATGATATGGGACTTTTAAGCAAGATTTTTAGCAACACCCGCAAGCCGGAGGGATTCTTCGGCAGGATGATGGTGAATGGTATGAACGGCGGCAGTCACGCGGCTATGGCCAACTGGGCGTTGTCGTCGGTGCAAATCAACGAGGACGACCGGATTCTCGACGTCGGTTGCGGAGGCGGAGCCAACATCGCCCGTCTGCTGCAGCGCGCCCCGAAAGGGAGAGTGGAGGGTGTGGACTATTCGTCGGTGTCGGTGAACAAATCCACGAAAGTGAACGCCACGGCAATAGGGGATGGCCGCTGCCGTGTGCAGGAGGCCAGCGTGGAGGAACTGCCGTTCGAAGGAGAAAGTTTTGACCTCGTAACAGCCTTTGAGACAGTCTATTTCTGGCCCGAAATAGAACGCAGTTTCGGCGAGGTGAAACGTGTGCTGAAATCGGGAGGCAGGTTTGTCATCGTCAACGAGGACGACGGCCTTACGGGCGCCAACGAGAAATGGGAGAAACTCATCGAAGGGATGCACACCTACACCCCCGACGAGTTGCAAAAACACCTCACCGCAGCCGGTTTCCACGACATAGCCGTGAGTAACGACGGCCAACGCCACTGGCTCTGCGTCTCAGCCGTGAAATGATTCATAAAACATCTAAAGGCACGAAAAAGATGAATCTTTTCTATACCAAAAACGTGTCGGAGATGAAGAAACATCCAGTGGATGTTTCGATAGCGAAGCGAAGAACAAAATAAAAAAATGGCTTTTTTAAAGGTAAAACGGAGAGACGCGACCTTTACTTAAGTAAAATAATAGACGGTCAAAAACTTGGAAATGAAGAAGTTTTTGTCCTTTTATTGTTTTTTCGATGTTAAAAAACAAAAGTTTTTTCGATGTTGAAAATAATTAGAAATGTAAACTAAAATATTATCGTTATGGAATCAAGAATTTCGAAAGTATCCCTTATTTGGGTGATAATTATGGTCGGTTTTGCCATGCACATGCTGGCCGACATGCTTCCCGCTTTTTGGGAAGTTAACATCGCAATGCCCGACGCAACAGGTGAGGCCCCTGTGGGTATGATGTTGTTTATGATTGGGATGGCGTTCTTCGTCCCGATGTGCGGACTACTCTGCATGAACTTCCGCAGTTGCAAGGCCATGCGCATTATCAACCTCGTGCTGGCCGGTGTTATGATGCTGTTCAACATCTTCCATGCCAGCGAGCTGCTGATGGAGTTCAGCCCCGTGCAGCTGCTTATCCATCCCGTGATGGTGGCGCTGGGGATTTTCCTGTTCGTTTATTCGCTTAGACTGATGAAACAGAAGGAGTGATAGACAATGAAACCTAATTATAAAAACTGGATGCCGAAAGGCATGATTTGGGGAACGGCGGCTGGATGTGTCGGATGTTTGGTGCTGTTCCTTGTCTTTGGCGTGAGCGGACTGCTCGCTGTCGGCACATGGAAGACCATCCTGAAAATCGTATTCCTCGTGCTCGCCATCGCATTGGCATTGATTGCGTTGTGGATGTGGCTGTTGCACCGCGCCTTCTCCTACGATGGCAAGCGGCAGATGTCGCGACAGATAATCGACGGCGTGGCCGCACACATCACAATGCCCGAAGGCGGCCGTGGGCTCGACGTGGGCTGCGGCAGTGGCGCGCTTACCATCGCCGTGGCCAAACGCAACCCCAAGTCCCGGATGGTCGGCATCGACCGATGGGGCGCAGAATACGCCTCGTACAACAAACCGCTCTGCGAGCGTAACGCCAAAGCCGAAGGCGTGGACGACCGTACCTCGTTTGCAAAAGGCAACGCCCTGAAACTCGACTTCGACGACGAAACTTTCGATGCCGTATGCAGCAACTACGTGTATCACAACATCCCCAGCCGCAACCGTCAGGAAATTCTTTTGGAGACGCTGCGTGTGCTTAAGAAAGGCGGCACTTTCGCCATCCACGACATCTTTTCAAAGGCCAAATACGGCGACATGCAGGCTTTTGTACTGAAACTCAAAGAGATGGGCTACGAGGAGGTGGAACTCATCGACACCACAAAAGGAGTGTTCATGAGCCCGCGCGAAGCGCTGTGGATGGGCCTTAGCGGTTCTGCTATTCTGAAAGGGAGAAAGTAATCCGCCGCACAATAAAAATCCAGCAACCACGTTATAAATTTATATGAAACGATATGGGACGAAAACGGCAATTTTCCTGCTGGCAGTCTATCTGCCGGTGTGGCTGATGTCATCGCTTCATGTACACCATTGCCTTTGGGATAACAACGACACCCCTGCCGAGCAACGCTCCGCCGATTCGGACGAGGACTGCTGTCTGCTGTGCCAATTCCAACACCTTGTATATGAAACACCTACGCCGTTGGCCGATGTCGTCGTAATGCCAGAGACAGAAATGGAGTTCGCCCTCACGAACAGCGATGTCGTTTCGGTTTGCGAATCCCTTTTCCCATCCCGTGCACCACCTTTCTTGCTGTAGATTCAAGACATTCGTTAATTTACAGTTTTATTATTTTTTACAGCAAGATAAAATGAAAAGATTAGTTTTATTTGGCTTTTCGTTGGCAATTGTGTTGTCGATGAAAGCGCAAAACAAGCCAGATTCCACCGACATGTTTTTCAAACACTTGGAATTGAAGGAGTTGAAAGTGTCGGGTGCTCTGGGTGATATGAAAGTGAAGGAAACACCTATGTCTATCACAATACTCAGACATGGGGATATGCAACAGTTGTCGTCCACAAACCTCATCAATTTGATTTCCAAGCAGCCTGGGGTTGCGCAGATAACCACTGGGGGAGGCATTTCAAAACCCATAATTCGTGGTTTGGGATACAACCGCATTGTGGTTGTAAACGACGGTGTCCGACAGGAGGGACAGCAGTGGGGCGACGAGCACGGCGTTGAAATCGACGCCAACGAAGTGGGCACGGTGGAGATCATCAAAGGTCCGGCAAGCCTTATGTACGGCTCCGACGCTATGGGCGGAGTGCTGATTTTCAAAGGGATGCCGACGCCACCCATGGGTGAGATAAAAGGCTGTTTGAACACAGAATACCAGACAAACAACGGCTTGATAGGAGCCTCGTTGAACATGGGCGGAAACCACAACGGCTTCATCTGGGACGCGAGATACAGCGAGAAACATGCCCACGCCTACAAGAACCGTTACGACGGCTATGTGCCCAATTCGCAGTTCGGGGAACGCGCTTTCTCGCTCAAGGCCGGAGTGATGCGCAAATGGGGCTTCTCCAACCTCAAATTCGGATATTACAACCTCACACCGAGCATAGTGGAGGGCGAACGCGACTCCGTTACCGGAGAGCTGATATCCGACGGCGACCTTCTGTCGTACCGCCACGGATTGCCCTATCAGCAGGTTTATCACTACAAGGCGGTTTCGGAGAGTTTCGTCAATCTCCCTTCGGGACATCTTAAAATAATAGCGGCTTATCAGCAGAACCGCCGACAGGAGTACGAGGAGTCCGCCGACGATTACGGCCTTTATCTGCGTCTAAACACGCTCAACTACGATATCAGGTATGTCTCGGCAGAAAGAGCCGGATGGAAATTTTCGACAGGCGTGAACGGAATGGGGCAGAAGTCGATAAATCTGGGCGAGGAGTTCCTTATTCCCGACTACTCGCTTTTCGATGCGGGAGCGTATGCCACAGCGTCGAAGGCTTTGAGCCGATGGAATATCAGCGGCGGCCTACGTTTCGACTACCGCTATATCAACGCCAAAGGTCTTGTCGAGGATGGTGACGTGCGTTTCGAGGACTTTACAAGGCATTTCAACGGCATTACGGGCAGTCTGGGCGCCACCTACGAAGTCGCCCAAGGTCTTGACTTGAAATTCAATATCGCCCGCGGGTTCCGCACCCCCAATATCAGCGAGCTGGCTTCCAACGGCGAACACGAGGGCTCGCTGCGGTACGAGATAGGCAACCACGATTTTGAATCGGAATACAGTTTGCAAGCTGATTTCGGACTACATTATGCCAACCGTCTTTTTGAGTTGTATGCCTCGGCTTTTGCCAACCACATCGACAACTACATTTATCTGCACCGTATCGACAGCGTGGTCGAACCCGACCTTATGACTTTCGCCTACGCGCAGGGCGAGGCCTTGCTGATGGGATTCGAGGTGGGTGGCGACTTACATCCCTTCCACGCCCTTCACATAGGGGCGTCGTTTTCGTATGTCGATGCCCGACTGCTCAATCAGACCGAAGATATGCAATGGCTACCCATGACGCCTGCCCCACGTCTCTCCACCGATGTGAAATACGAGCTCACCCACAGCGGCAAGACCTTCAAAAACGCATACGTGGCCGCCCGCATGGACTGGTGCTTGGAACAAGACCGTTATTATGCGGCCTACGGCACCGAAACAGCCACTCCATCATACCTCCTGCTCGGACTTTCGGCAGGTACGGATGTGTGGATCAAGGGTAGGAAAGTAGCCGAGCTGGTTCTGATTGTGGACAACCTCACCGATGTGTGCTATCAGGACCACCTGAGCCGACTGAAATATGCCGATATAAACGTCGTCACCGGCCGACAGGGGGTGTTCAACATGGGACGCAACATCGTTTTCAAGTTGACCGTGCCTTTCAAGTAATGTCCGCACTCACTCCTTCACTCCCCTGAACTCGAAGCCGCCTATTTCATCTCCGTGAATATTATGCTCTGAGATGGTTGCAAAAAAATGTTGCCTCTACATATCCTATTTTTGTGTATCTTTGCTGAGTGAAAGTTTGATGATATGAATGCGCTAATTGTCGGAATATTATTGCCTTTGCTGGGGACGATGCTGGGGTCGGCCTTTGTCTTTTTCATGAAAAAGGAGATTCCCGACCGGCTGCAGAAGACGCTTTTGGGGTTCGCCAGCGGCGTGATGGTGGCGGCCAGCGTGTGGTCGCTGCTGATACCTTCCATCGAGATGTCGGGCAAAAACATAATCCCAGCCTCCGTGGGTTTCCTTGCCGGGATGGCCTTCCTGCTGCTTATCGACGAACTGACACCCCACCTGCATGTAGGTGCACCGAAAGCCGAGGGACTGCGGTCGCGGCTGTCGCGTACGGCGATGCTGGCTTTGGCCGTAACCATCCACAACCTGCCCGAGGGCATGGCCGTGGGCGTGGTCTTCGCCGGCGAATCGCACGGGTTGACACTCAGTGCCGCCTTTGCTGTGAGCATCGGCATCGCCATACAGAACATCCCCGAAGGGGCAATCATCTCAATGCCAATGTTCGCCGAAGGCAACTCCCGTTTTAAGTCGTTCCTGATAGGTTCTCTGAGCGGCGTGGTGGAACCCATCGGATCCGTGGCCATACTGCTGCTTGCTGGTGTGCTCGGCGTGGCGCTGCCCTATCTGCTAGCCTTTGCCGCTGGGGCAATGATGTACGTTGTTGTCGAAGAGCTGATTCCCGAAACAGCACAAGGCAGCCACACCAACCTCTCAACCATCGGCTTCGCCCTCGGTTTCGTCCTGATGATGGTTATGGATGTTATGCTGGGGTGAGAGCACTCGGGATCTTGTACAATTCCGATTCTGTCATGTAAATCTGATGTAATTTGTCTATTTCACTCCCTTGAACTCAAAGCCGGCCTTTTCCACAGCTTTGCGGATGTCGGATTCGGCAGCAGTACCGGTAACGACGAGGGTGTTGGCTGCAGGAGTGGCCTCGCAGGAGCTTACGCCCTTCACTTCGCCTACCGATTTCTCGCAGGCAGCCTTGCAGTGGTTGCAGTGCATGCCTTCAACGGTATATACAACCGTACCGGCGGCCGCTTCTTGTTTCTTGAATTTGCTGAAAAATTTCATACTCAATGCTATTATGATGAATAAAACTAAAAGTGTCGAACAGATGATTTGAAAGACGCTGGGCGTGGCGGCTTCTGATGCGCAGCAGGCACCATGGACCGAAGTTGAAAGTTGAAAATTGAAAATTGAAAGGTTACTGAACGTATTCAGAAGCGTCCCGAAAAGGATGGAGAACCCCACGATGGTGAGCAGATAAATCCACGTGAAACGTCTGCCCATTGATTTGCGCACCACAAGGATGGATGCGATGTTGACCGCAGGACCGGCCATCAGCATCACAAGCGCGGCTCCGGGCGAGAGGCCTTTCATCATCAGTGCCGCCGCCACGGGGATACTGCCGGTGGAACAGATGTACATCGGCACTGCCACTACAAGGATGACAAGCATCTGCAACAAAGGCTGGCTGCCGAAGGAGAGGAAAAACTCGTCGGGCACAGCCACGTTGATAAGTGCGGCCACCAAAAGACCGATGGCCAGCCTCAGACCGATGTCCTGAATCATGTCTAAGTAGGCGTACTTCAGCACACGCCAAATCTTAAGTGGAAAGTTGAAAGTTGAGTGTTGAAAGTTATCCACTGCGCAAGCCGAATTGTCAATTCCCAATTTTGAATTTTCATTTTCCGCAAAGCGATTAACCAAAAATCCACCACAGAAACCCGTAACCAATGCGGCTACGGGACGCGTAATGGCGAACCCCAAGCCCATAAGCGAGAAGGTGGCGAGGATGGAGTCGATGCCCGTCTGTGGTGTGGCGATTAGGAACGAAGCCACAGCCCCTTTCGACGCACCCTCGTTTTTCAGTCCCACGGCGGTGGGGATTACCCCGCACGAGCAGAGCGGCAACGGCACACCCAGCAGGGCGGCCCACAGTACCGACAGTTTGTTGTTTCGCGAGAGATACTTGGCGTAAAAACGTTTCGGCACAAACACATGCAGCACTCCCGCAATGAGGAATCCCAACAGCAGATAGGGACTCATCGCATTGATAACCGCCAGCAGTGCGTTGAAAAAATCTCCTATTGTCATTTCAAAAATATTTACATCCGCATAACGTCACAGTTTATGGGTTATTGCACCACTAATGCAAAATCACCATAAATGATGAGTCTCGAGAAACCGTCTTTACAAAAAAAACGCCGCCTTGAAAGGCGGCGCTGTACAGTGGTAAACTTATTCTGCTAAAAAGTGTATCCCAATCCTACAAAGAAGCCAGCGCTTTTGGTCTTAATGTTGTCGTTGGAGTTCAAGTCCATCAAGCCGAAGCGATAGCCGCCGAAGAGACGGAATACATCGTACTGGAACTGAAGTCCGAAAGCGGCAGCGATGTCGAAACGGTTGTTTTCGCTGTCGTCGCCGTACATGTCGTAGTCAGTCTCCGAAGTGCTGGAGCTACCAAGCACGGTGGTGGTTGTGGTAACGTGGGTGTTGCCATATACGGCAAGGCTGAAAGTCGGGCCTACGAAAGCCGACAGTTTGGCTTTGCTGCCGAGGGGCAAGCTGTAGTTGAACAGCAGAGGCACATCCAACAATATCTGTGTGGTTTTAATCTTGTCGTTGGCGCTTACCACGACTAAGTCGTTGCCACCTGTCTGTTTCTTGAAGTTGAAACGTCCCTGCAGTCCGAAAGCCACACCGAAGTTCTTGGCAAAACCATAATTGTAGGTAAAACCTGCAAAAAAGCCGTTCATGTCGGAAGTAGAGGTGTTGGTGTTGTTTCCGACGGTGACCTTCGAGGTATATGTTACGGGAGCATAACCGATGTTGACGCCCAGCTGGGCCTTAGCTGTGCCTGCGAGGAGCATTGCAGCTGCACAGGCGATGATTGCAATTGTTTTCTTCATAACTGTTGAGTTTTTAAATGTTTATAATGTTTTATAAAAATCGTTTCTCATCTGCAAAAATACGTTTTTTTTTAGATTTGACAAAGTGTACCGAAAAAAATGCGACTTACTGGGATGAAAGTATCAGGCCATTTTTGCGGTGGTCTCGCGGATTATGCGTGCCATTTCGTCGGGCGATTTGTCGAAGTCGCGGATAATCCACTCGCGTAGGATGCCGTAGAGCGAGAAAGAGAACATGGCAGTGCGGTAAACCTGTTCGGGGTCGGCGATATGATGGTCGTGCAGCGTGGCGGTGAACGAATCGGCAAGTTCCTTCATCAACCCGCGACGGTAGAGCAGCCGTAGGGTGTCGCGTATCTCGTAGTTGTACTGGAACCACGCTTCGGCGTTGTCGATAACCCAGTCGTTGTACCCCTCCAAGCCGTGTCGTTCGCAATAAAGTTGCCACAGACGCACCATGTGATAGGTTACAGCCTCGCTCTTGGAGCGGAAAGCACGGAACCACGATGCACGGTGATAGCCGCTGGCGTCGCAGATCTGCTTCACCTGTATCTTGTCGAGCGGCCATTGCTCCAGCAGTTTCATCACAGCCCCGGCCATGCAGTCTTTCAAAAATTCGGAAGTGTTGTCAGCCTTAGTCATTTGTTCGCTATGGTTTCAGTGTTTTATGTCATTTTTTTTCTTTTGTAAAGATGTAAACGGCCAATGTGGGAAGTATGACCAACAGCCATAACACCACTTCCACCAAAGCGTACGACCCGAAATAGTTGACCAGTGTCTGGAATTTCAGTACTCCATCCACCAAAAAGACCAGAAGTCCGAACCAGCAAAGGAAAAATATTGCCGAATACTTGATTTTCCGTTTTTTCAGTTTCATGCTCATGTAAAATTGGGTTGGAAAATTACTCTTATCATCTGATAAAGTTCATTCCCTGCCAATCCTCGCGTTCGGGGAGGTCGGCGTTGCCGGAATGTGTCTTTTTCAGCAGCCAAGCCATGTTGTCGGCCATTGTGCGCATTGTCTGCATGCCTTCGGTGTCGAGTGCGGCCTCGCCTTCGGCTCGGCCGTAAACAATGTTCCAGTACTGCGAAGTTACTACTGGCATGTTGAGCATCTGGAAAGGCATCAGCAGGGTTTGGTACACCGCCGAGGCGCCGCCTCTGCGACATACGGCCACCGCCGCCGCGGGTTTATTTTGCATCAGATGGGGAGCGGCGTAGCACAGTCGCTGCACAAGGCTCAACACCGTGCCGTTGGGCTGTCCGTAATACACCGGCGAACCCACTATAATGCCGTCGCAGCCCGACATAAGGTCGATGACGTGGTTGCAGAGGTCGTCGTCGAAAACGCAACGCCCCGTTTCCTTGCAGTGGTTGCAGGCTATGCATCCGTGCATGGGTTTGGCACCAATCTCCACCAGTTCGGTGGCTATGCCGTTCTTTTCCAGTTGTTTGGCTGCCTCGGTGAGTGCCAAGTGGGTGTTGCCCTTGGTGCGCGGGCTGCCGTTGATAAGCAGTACTTTCATGTTTTTTAGTCGTTTTTCGTTGTTTTTGTCTATTATTGTCGAAGTGATGGGCGAGGCTATGGCAGCACCTGCCGCCACTCCTGCCACTGCGATGGCCGATTTTTTGATAAAGTCTCGTCTGTCCATATTGGTATTAGTTATGTCGATTCAATTTCTTCCAGTGCTCCCGTTTCGGAGTCGATGATGAAACCGCGCACCGCTAAGTTCTTAGGCACCAGCGGGTGGGTTCTGATAGTCTCCACGGTTTTTCGCACCGAGGTGGGGGTGTCTTTGAACCCTTCCAGCCAGTGGTCGAGGTCGATGCCGCATTTGCGTATGGTGTCGAGGGTGTCTTCGGCAACGCCGCGGGCAATCATCTGGTGGTGGAAATGTTCGTAGCTCATGTGGCAGGCGCCGCAGTGGGAGTGGGCCACCACCATAATCTCCTCAACTCCAAGCTCGTAGATAGCCACGATAAGGCTGCGCATGGCCGAGTCGAAAGCCGATATTACCAGTCCGCCGGCGTTTTTGATGATTTTGGCGTCGCCGTTTTTCAGTCCGAGGGCGGCGGGCAATAGCTCGGTAAGACGGGTGTCCATGCACGAAAGCACCGCCAGTTTCTTGTCGGGGTACTTGTCGGTGATATACTGCTCGTAACCCTTACGGGCAACGAAACTGCGGTTGTAGTCGAGAATTTGGTCTATCATGGTTTTAAAAAGTGATTGTGTAACTATTTGTCAATTAGTCGATTCTTTCAGTAATCCATCATTTCTTTCTTGTCAAAGGTTGGAAACTGTTAAGAAAATGATTGTCGTCGCTATGGATATATAGGCATTGTGTGGTATCTGCTGAAAAACAGAATGTTGTAATGTGTGTTTCGTCGTAAATGTACTCAATACAGTCGGTATTGCGATTTGTGCGGCGTGCGTACCCACGTATTCCAGAACTGTGAGTTGAAGATTCTACTAAGTTTTCAAAATCTTCAATTGTTTTGATATTGGATGGATTATTTCTGCCGTTCTTTTTGCTTGGAGTTCTTTCAATATTATAAATAAAGCGTATCGAATCGTCAATGGCATCAAAAAGAACCAACCGCTCGTTCAATGTGTCATCGTGGTATTCATAAATAACGTAGGCATATTCCTCTTCCCATCGTAGATATGAAGGACCGCAAAGCAAAACGATGCCGTTGGCGTTGATGTAGTCCATTATTTTTACCAAATCTTCTTCTGCAATGCCGTAACGTTCAATAAAAGCACCGCTATGACCAGTCAAAGGAAAAGCACGGGTGGTATCAAATCTGGCGCGAAATTTCCAAGGATTGGGCAAAGATTTGTCATATCCAATAATACCTTCTTCACCATTTGCAAAATTGACAAACCATTCATGAGATAATGGTCCTACATAATAACTTATGGATTCGATTGGCTGCAAAGAAATTCCATCTACGGAATCCATATAAATTGGTTCAGGGTGGTCGTTGTCGTTGTGTGAGGTGCACGCTGTCATTATCGCACCAATCGCCAAAATAAGAATTAGTTTGTCCAATTTCATAATATAAAGGTGTTTAAAGATTTCGGTTGTGGTCGAGAATTTGGTCTATCATGGTTGGTTTAATAATTGATAACCGTAGAACATTTAGTCATCATAATCCGTTATATCATCAAATCTTTCATTTGCTTTGTCCTTGAGCAGTCCTATAGATTTGATTGTCACGGGTCCTTGAAAATCTTCTGCATCTAGAACAATATCGCAAGAAGAGTATTTCTCTTCTACCATATTTTCTGCTTCTTCTGGATTTTGTGCCTCCACTTTAATTACACGACGCAGTGTTTCTTTAACTTCAACTAAATATTCCATAGAGCGTTATTTATTTGGAGTTTTGTTACTGTTTATTTGTCCTTTATTGCTAATAATGTCGTGTCCTTATATGTGCGGAAAATATTAGGGCGTATGGGCTTATAATCAGGAAATTGATGTATCAATTCCAAATCAAACAAAAGACGAGGCTCGTTATCTTTACTCGAAGGGTGTATTTCGGCTTTTGTGCCTATACGTGCAACTTTGATAAGATACAAGTCTTTCACACCTTTGCCTTTGATATAAGGCATAAAATAGAATAACTTGTTCAATGCAATGGTTGAAGGAAAATTTTTGGTTTTGCCAGTGTAATAAATTTTTGTTGACATGCCATCCAAAAAATAATCCTCGTTATCTGCTTTGACAAGACCGACCAGAACATGTTTCATCGGGTCTAAACCAACAGCCTTTTTTGGTGCGGTATATACAATTTTTTCTTCTTCGTGTTCAAAGAGCGACAACGTTAACGCAGGTTGTTTAGCACGCTGCATTTCAATTGGATGGGAGGAAACGGGTTCTTTGTCGAACATGAAACGGAACAACGACTTGCCCACTTCACGTACGATACCGCATACAAGTGCATTGCCCATTAAGAATGCACGTCGCCCATCTGAAACTTCGGCATGGAGAGTATGGTTGTCCGGGAACATATTTAAACGTTCCAACTCCAACGGAATCAAACGGCGGAAACGCCCACTTCGTGTTTGAATTACATGTTTGAACCGTGAAGGAGCAGAACCGCCTTCACCAGTAATCATTGTGCGGGAAGGACGGTCTAATGGGTCGGGGAAAGCCATGCCACCCTCTGAAAAGTCGTACTCAAATCCTTCTTTGCTTACTCGATGTATTTTCTTTGGACCTTTTTCATATTGCCATTTGGGGAGTTCTTTATCGGAAATATAATACTCTTCTGGCACAAATTCCTCGTCCACAATTATATCACCTAATAATTGACGGGGACCTTCATATCTTGGTTCTGCGTTTACCGTATAAATGTTACGGTCAATCATTATGCCTGCATTGCAAAATGGTGTCGTTTTCTTGTCTTTACAAAAATTATCGGAAACATCTTTTATTGTCCCCGAAATTTTAAATGTACTTTCAGTGTTATAGCTTTGCTCAAAGGGGAAAGCTTTTGCCAGCACTCCATCAAATAACACCCAATCTCTTTTGTCATGGATTTTGTTTGCAACGGTGCTGTTTGTTCTATATGCAACAATATATGTGCGGCGACGACGTTGGGGCATGCCATAATCGGCTGCGTTGATGATTCGCCATTCTGCTATATAACCTAGGTCTGCAAGTGAAGCGAGAATGATTGCAAAGTCTCGTCCACGCTGTGTCGCAGGAGAATTGATTATTCTGTCAACATTCTCTAAAAATAAGTAATTAGGACGATGCTCACCTTTTTCGTTGAGAATGCGGTATATCTGCCACCAAAGCACACCTTTTTTGCCTTCGATGCCACCAGACTTGCTCAATGTAGAAGCGACGGAATAATCTTGACAGGGAAAACCGCCAACCAACAAATCATGGTCGGGAATATCTTCCGTCTTGACAAGGTTTATATCTGTGTTACTGTGCCCTTTTTTACCAAAACGTGCCTTATATACAATGGAAGCGTCCTGATGTTTAGTGGAAGGTTCCCATTGGTTGTTCCAAATGGTTTTATAACAATCTGACGCACCCTCTAACCCGATACGGAAACCTCCCACACCGGCAAACAACTCTACTACTTTTATTTCTTTTGAATCGGGCATAATCAATTTTCGTTTATTATTTTTGTAATATAGTCATTATTGAACCAATAGCAATACTTTTTGCATTTTCCTCCATTGGGGTTGTCTGCCAAATCTTCACTGTTTCTTCCCTTCGGGCGAACATGGAAGTTTCGATGCAGTTTTGCGCTCCAAAAATTCACGGGCTCAATAGCATTGTTTAATACATTTGTTCGAATATTGCTCCAATAAAATTCCGCAAATCTCAAATCCTCGGGCGGCATAGTCCAAAAGAAAACCTTGTCTAATATATAATCTCCTGAATTATGAGTTTGTTCCTTGAATGTGACAAACAAAAAACGGCTGGTGAAGATTTCATATAAACGGCTTTCATGCCAAACATCATTGTCGTATATTTCTTGATAATTAATATTTTCAAACGACATTGCTTCTTTGATTCTTCCGTTTGCTTGAACACGAATGGTTTTCAACATCATGCCAGCTTTTCGGAATTCCTCTGAAAGATTGATGTTGCTGCATTTCCCCTCGCTTGCAATGGCATTGGCAATCTGGAAAAATCTACTCTTGTTTCCGTTCGACAAATTAATATGGAGTTCGGTGGATAGTTGTTGCTCATTTTTACCTATAAAAGGGCGAAAACGATTAAGAATAATATCATCAAATGAGTTTTGTCGTAGTTCACTGATAGAGACGGTTTCCGGCTCTTTTGGTATGTCAAAGTTGCTGATGGCATTTCTTCCACTTTTTTTCACATACTCCAAAATAGTACGCATATATGCCATTTTCAATGAAAATGCACGTGTCGGAGCCGGTATGTCGCTGTTATATTGATTGGTGACATCGCTTCCTTTAGATCCTTTCCGACATGCACCAAGATACATAGTGTCACCTTCCGAAAGCGTATGGGCGAGTCCATTAACTATCTTGTTGTGAATTATTTCATAATCATTTCTGATAATGAGCAAGTCTTTTTCGGGGAGTTTCCATAATACAGAAAAAATAAACTCCAAATCTAGTTGGCTTGTTTGTGCAATGTGAAGATAAAAAAGCAAAAGCATCAAACGGCATTTCTCGTAGAAATGGCTGTGTTCGAAATCTTTGCCAGCCTCCTCTATGTAGTCAATCATACCGCAGACGAGACGCTCTTTGATAAGCAACTCATCTTTTTTGCTCTTTTTCAGCGGAGTGCATTTTAATTCAACACCTGCAATAGAGAAGTCTGCGTCGGGTTCATTATTTTTATCGTAGCCAAAGTATATGTTCTCAACCATCTCGCCAAGGCTGCCTTTGCCTTTGCGTACTTTGTAACCTTGAGGTGCAAATTCACGCAACGTGTGACCGAGCAGACCTTTGCTGTATTCAAAGATGGACGATATGTCGTTAGGATTGTATTGCATGTTAGGTTGTTGTCTGCTTATATTGTTTTTGATTTATTGGCTAATTATAAACGTTTTTTGATTTTAAATATTGTTTTTGTTTATAATTATAATCTGTCAATCTGTATGTCTGTCAATCTGAATATCCGAAAATCCTCTCATCCGTCAATCTTTCTTCCCCTTTACCACAAAAATGCTCAGTTCGTAGAGCAGATAAATTGGCAGCGAGGTGATTAGCAGCGTAAATGGGTCGCCGGTGGGGGTGATGATGGCGGCAAGCACGAGTATCACCACTATGGCGTGACGACGGAACTTGCGCATAAACTCCTTGGTGATGACGCCCAGCTTGCCCAAAAGCCAGCATAGCACAGGCAGTTCGAACAGTATCCCCATCACGGCCGAAAGCGACATAAGTGTGGCGGTGTACGACTGCAACGAGATGAAATTGTGCACCTCGTTGCTCACCTGATAGTTGAGCAGAAAACGGAAAGCGAAGGGGAACACTATGAAATAGCTCACCGCCACGCCTATCATGAACATAAAGTAACCGCCCACCATCGCCCAAGTGGTGTTTTTACGTTCGGCAGGGTAGAGGCCCGGCGATACAAATTTGAAAATCAGGTAGATGGCGATTGGTAGCGCGAGCAGCAGTCCGGCGTAGAACGACAGTTTGACGTGTGTCATAAACTGACGGCTAAGCTCGGTGTTGATAAGCAGTATGTCGTTGTCGGCCGTACCGTCGGGACTGGCGCCGAGCCACGGCGGAAGACGGTCGATAAGACGGTAGGTGACGAAATCGCCGTCCTTGGGGGCGAGGATCACCGAAAAAAGCAGGTCCTTGAAAACAAATCCCAATACGGAAAACAGGCACACCGCTATGGCTATCTTTATCAGATAGTTACGAAGTATGTCGAGATGCTCCCAAAAGCTGAAGTCTTGGTTGTCAGTCTTTTGGCTGTTGCTCATCGTTCTTGGCCGGAGCTTCGTTCTTTTCCTCGTCGACGCCGTTCACGCCGTCCTTGAAATTCTTCACGCCTTTGCCCAGTCCGCGCATCAGTTCGGGAATTTTCCTTGCACCAAACAGAAGCAGGATAACCAATGCGATTATTGCAATTTCCCAAAAGCCAAGAGAGCCGAATAAACAGAATACCATTTTTTATCTTTTTTGTTAGTGATTATACTTTTAACGGCGTTTCTGCGTTTTTATTATACTTTGCCGAATATTTTTTTTTGCTTTTGGCAAAGATTTAATTTGCTGATTGATAAACATATATTTGATATGATACGAAAAATTCACAATGGATGGAACGGCACTCCGGGCTACAACTGTTTCGGATGTTGCGCCACAAATCCCGAAGGTCTGCGCATGGAGTTCTACGAGGA
>JAEEGH010012843.1_pt1 | contig 18702 bp, 19 predicted proteins | sample 9134181 | NCBI WGS metagenome assembly JAEEGH01 (sample SAMN16246544, study PRJNA631951) | gut metagenome | biome: gut microbiome; feature: rumen; material: DP-attached | host: Bos | place: Iran: Karaj | collected 2018-10 | reverse complement strand
GGTAATAAGGCCGCTGGTCGTCGGTGAGCCTTATGAAGTTAATGCTTGCCGCACCGCGGTGTGTTATTATGACATCATTGTCAACCTTGTCGTATGGCACGTTACTGCCTATGGCATATCCTCCCTCTGCCCTGTCAAGTGTGATGTAGGGCATCTCCTCGGTCACCTCCACCATGGTGTAAGGTGCGCACTGTCCCACATAGAGCCTGCTATGGTTGGTCATGTAAGGCAGGATGTCGGCTATGCCCAGTTGCGGTGATGACAGTGCCGCCTCACGCATCTTGAGCGCTATCTCACGGTCGTCGCCGTTCATATAGTCAAGAGAGCCAAGGACGAAGCTGCTTATCGTAACCGGCTTGCCTGCGCTCCACCTGCCGTTCTTCAATATCGACTGCTGGCGCACGCTCACTATGTCGTCCTTGATATCGTTGAGATAGTATGCCACCCTTGATGACAACTCCTGCACCGCAGGCTTCTTGTCTGTAGAGAGTGCCATGAGGTCGTCAAGCACATTCTCCCACTCCACCTTGTGGTATATGGCGGAGAGCATACCCTGCTTGCCGAATACCCTGTCGGTGGTCTCTGCATTTACGAGCTCGACATACTGCCGCGCCTCATGTCTCAGTATCATCCACCGGGGCTCGTAGTTCTTTGAATCCTCTATAAGGTTTTTCTTGCCGAGATACATGGCCATCAGCGCCGCCAGCACCCTCGGCATACGCTTTTCGTGTCCCAGCATCTCTGTCAGCTCTGTCTCAATGCGTGTATTGTTATACCCGCCTGAGATGATGCCGTAGAGCAGTTTGGCTGGTGCCGTCAGCGCCTTCTCAGTACCCCTTATCAGGGTCTGGCATTTCTTCCTTCCGTCCTCAGTATCGGTGCTGAAGGCGGTAAGCATGAAGAAGAAGTTTGACACCGTAAGCGGCAGGAAGTTACGGGCACTGTTAAAGAGGTTGCCCTTGTCTGAGTCCTTGTTGTTAATCATCACGGCGCGCTTGAAATGCTCAAGGGCTTGTATCATGTTGCCGTGGTATGCCTCATGCAGGGCGGCTATGATGCGGTGGTTCTTGTTGTTCTGCAACAGTTCCTTCGGCATACGTCCGTAGGCCATGTAGGCATAGAGGTCAACAAGACAGTTCAGACGCAGTATGTTGTTATCAAATGAATAACTCTGCTGATAGTTGTTGATGAGTGACTTTACATAATCGGCGTCTATCAGTTCCTCCTCGTCAAACACATTAGTGAGGTAAGAACTGATAAGCGTGAAGAAGTCATGCTCATCCAGATTGACGAGCAGCGGAACGAAGTTGGCGTTGTCAACCACGGGCAGCAACACCTCCAGTTGCTGTGCCAACTCATAACTCTTTATCTCGTCGGTATTGATATCCTTGTAGTCACTTATGATATAGCTCCACATCAGGCGTTGCACATTGGTGGGGCGCAGCGTGGAGCCCACGGCATCGAGCACACTGCTTATAACGTCACGCCGCTCGGTAAAGAGCCAAAGCATCATTGGCAGCATATGTCGCGGATGTATGCTGTAGTCATACGCATTGATGCGCCAGTTGTAGTTGGAAGCCTTTATCAACACCTGCTCCCTGAGAGACTTGGTAAGGATGCCCATCTCATTGCACGGCTCTCCCGTCAGTTTCTCCATTGCCGCCCTCACCTTTCTCGTGTCAGACTCAGTGGCACTGAAGAGGGTGTATATGGCGAGCAGGTAAAACTCTTCCTCGCTTAATGCTTTGTAGATGCTATAATTCATAGTGTATGTTATGGCGCTATGCCTTTACGCTGTAAGCCAAGGCGTATGCCTTGATGCGTTTTATCATTGCGAGCAGTCCGTTGGAGCGTGTAGGAGAGAGGTGTTCCTTCAGTCCTATCTCCTCTATGAAGTAGAGGTCGGAGTTGAGTATCTCCTCTGGTGTATGGTCTGACAACACTCGCAGCAGGAGGGTTACTATGCCTTTTACTATCAGCGCATCGCTCTCAGCGGTGAAGTGCAGCGTACCGTCCTCCTGCTTGTCACACTGCACCCATACACGGCTCTGACAGCCGTCTATAAGGTTCTGCTCTGTCTTATACTCGTCTGCCAACGGCTCTTGCTCTGAACCGAGGTCGATGAGCATCTGGTAACGGTCCATCCAGTCGTCAAGGGCGCTGAACTCGTCAATTATCTCGTCTTGTATCTCGTTTATTGTCATAGTCTTTTTATAGACCCACCCCAACCCTCAATGGTCTTTACACCCCCCTCCGCTTCGCTTCTCCCCCGTTTCGCGGGGGAGGGCAACCCTGTGAGGGAGGGAGTAACACTCTGGATGGCATCCCCCTCCCTCACAGGGAGGGCTGGGGAGGGTCCCTTTTTTTAGTTTATTTCCATTACAAACACCTTGTCGTTAGGCCTTACCTTGTCGGGCACCTTGATGCTCACGCGCTGGCCCTTGGTGGCTTGTTCCACAGGTTTCAGGTCATAGCGTATCTCCTCCACATTGTCTATATACATAGCGCCGGTGGTGGTGCCAGTAAAAAGCAGTTTGTCGCCCACCTTGATGTCGTGAGCCTCCACCTGTATCTCTGCCACGCAGAGCTTAGAGAAGTACTTCACCACCTTGGCGGCATATACCTTCTTCTCCGTTGCCTTCGAACCGTATGAGTCGTTCCACTCGCCCATGGTCTGTCCCTGATAGTATCCGTCCCAGAAGCCACGGTTGAACACTCGCGCCAGGCGCTCATCCCACTTGTCCTTAGCCTCATCGGTGAAGAGCGGTGCCTCATCGGGGTTCTCCTCATCATGCAGCACGGCACTGATGGCTTCCTTATAGCAGCGCACCACGGTGTCCACATACTCTGCACCGCGCGCCCTGCCCTCTATCTTGAACACACGCACACCGGCATGCATCATGCGGTCAATGAAGCGTATGGTCTTGAGGTCCTTAGGCGACATGATGTATTTGTTGTCTATGAGCAGTTCGTTGCCTGTCTCAACATCCTCCACGCGGTATTTGCGGCGGCATATCTGCACGCACTCGCCGCGGTTGGCTGAGCGCCCTATATTATGCAGCGAGAGGTAGCACTTGCCTGATATTGCCATGCACAGTGCACCATGGCAGAACATCTCTATGCGGATAGGCTGTCCTGACGGTCCGCAGATATTCTCCCTCACTGCCTGCTCATGAATGGCCTGCACCTGTTCCATACGCAACTCACGCGCCAGCACTACCACGTCGGCAAACTGTGCATAGAACCTGAGCGCCTCTATATTGGAGATATTGAGCTGTGTGGAGAGATGCACCTCCTGTCCTACCTCACGGCAATACATCATAACAGCCACGTCACTGGCTATCACTGCCGTTATACGCGCCTCCTTAGCGGCATCAATGATGCGACGCATCTCCTCCAGGTCCTCACCATATATCACGGTGTTAACCGTAAGGTAACTCTTTATGCCGCGCTCCTCACATGTGGCGGCTATCTCCCTGAGGTCGTCGATGGTAAAGGCGGCCGCCGAGTGTGCTCGCATATTAAGGCTGCCGATGCCGAAATACACCGAACCGGCTCCTGCGTTAAGTGCGGCAGCCAGTGACTCGCGAGACCCTACGGGGGCCATTATCTCATATAATTCGCTATTCATAATCATATTTCTTTTGTCTTTGTCCATCAGCCAATAGAACTTATTTCTTTTTCTATCAACCAATAAACCTTATTCCTTCCTCTCTCCACCCTTATTCCTTATTCCCTCAACTCTTATTCCTCTCTCACAAACTCCCTCATAACCGTTCCTGAGTATGTGTTGACCTTCAGGCGTATGGTGTCAGGGAAAGAGGAGAGCGGTATGCTCAACCTTACATCCTCGGTGTAATACTGTGGGATATTGTTCTGGCTGTGGCATAGCGAAAGCCACACCGCGCCCCTCCGCTCCGTACTTATGGAGTCACACCGCAGGGCTAACGTCTGCACCGCCTGTTCCTCACTGGCTCCCACCTTCAGGCCTATCTGCATATTGAGCCACTGCTCGTTTTGCGACATCCATGCGGCGGTAAGCGTCAGCGGGTCTGTGTATGTGGCAGGCACCTCAGCCTTGTCCCTTACCTGAAGGACACTGACGGCACGCATTGACAATATCTGCACGGGGATGCCGTCGCCGCGGTCATTGTAATATATCAGCCGGCGTATCACTGTGTCAACCTGCTCAGAGTATGTCAGTCCCTGCGGCACTGTGAGCTTGGCATCATCATCGGTGACGATGTCTGTCACCACACCCTGCCTCACGGCCATACACACATAGTCGGCATGCACATACGAGTAGTCGCCGTCACCTGTGTCATAACCTGTATAGTTACATGACACAAGTAACAAGAGAGGCAAAAGGAAACCTACCCAAGAGCCCGTACCCTTGTTCCCTCCCGAGAGAGTGTGAAGATATGTGTTGACACTTTTCAAATGTTCTACTCCTCTGTATTTCTTTCCTTTACCGCCGCCAGGTAATTCCTTACGGGGTTGGCATACATTGTCAGCATACGTTCGCGCAGGAAAACCGTGTCAGGGTTAGGCACCCTTACCTTTGCTATCTGCTTGGCAAGGTATTTCTCAAACTCTTTCCTGTCCTTCTCAGTGTACTTGTCGCTGTTGTCTGTACCGTCAAGCTCGTCCATGGCTATCCAGTTACATGGATACAGGCGGTAGCGTGAGTGTATCTCGCGGTCTATATGCTCTGCCACGAGTCGGAATATCTCTTTCTTGGGCAATGAGCGGTCAAGGGTGCCGAGCCATGCATCAATACACGGCGACAGCTCATAGTGCACACGACCTTTCTTACCCAATATGCCTGTCTTCATGTTAAGCAGGTCGTCCTCCTTGGACTTCTTCCATCCTGGCACATCGCGCTTGAACTGGAACTCCTCCGCCTTCAGGTAGTCACACGGGTCATGCTCATAGCTTATGGTAAGCGGAGCAATATGCAGGTGCCTCAGGGCGTCTATTATATTGTCGTTACAGAAATCAGGCGCTCCCATGGCAAACATCTTCAGCACGGAGTCCTGCGTGCGGTCGTCAGAGTCCTTAGCCCTGCCCTCACGCTGCGCTATCCAGATGTTCTCGCCCTTCTCGTTCACGGCGAAGTGTATGTACTGGCTCATCAGCATAGAGGAACGCATCATCTCGTGTGCCGCCAGTCCGCGGCGCACGGTGAACGCCTTGTTCATCCTCACCAGCTTCTTTATCCACGGGTAGATAAGCAGGTTGTCGCCTATGCCTATCTCACAGGTGCGGTCAAATCCGCGGTCGTGTATCATAAGGTCGAGGTAGGCTGAGTCAAGCACTATGTCACGATGGTTTGACATAAAGATATACCTGCCGTGCTTGTTGAAGTATTCAGGGCAACCAAACGTGGTACCGCTGGTGCATCGCCATATAGAGAGGCGCACCACTGGTTTCATAAAGCGCACCTGGAAGTCCTGCGATGACTTAACGCCCTTGAACAGCAGTCGCAGCAGTCCGTTGCGCACGCTCTTCGGCAGCCACGGTGTGAAGCCTTTCATCACGAGGTTAAACTGCCTGTCGTTGAGCAGTTCCTCGAACACTACGGGCATCTCTTCCGGCTCATACGGACGTATCTCGTCGAAAGAGTGGATATCCAACCCCTCCCCTTTATCCCCTCCCGAGGGAGAGGAAGTATATGTATTTGACTTATTATCTTCCATCATACTATGGTTAGTCTTTCTCTGTAGCTGGGGTGTTCAGCGAGAAGGTGATTGGCAGAGAGTAACGTATTCTTACGGGCTGGCCGTCCTTGGTTGCAGGCTGCCAGCGCGGCATGGATGATGCCACACGCACCGCCTCGGCATCGAGCAAGGGATGCACGGACTTCGCCACCTCTACATCTGTCACACTGCCGTCTTTATTTATTACCACACGCAGTATCACACGACCTTGAACACCCTGCTTCTCACACTCTGCAGGATACTTGACGTTTTCCGAAAGGAATTTTACCAACTGCTCCGTTCCGCCAGGGAACTGCGCACCTACTATATTATCCGGAAGAGGGTCAGACATTGCCTTCTGCGGGAACAGCAATGACATCATTGCAACCAATATAACAAACAGATGTTTCATACTTACAAGGCTTACTGGTTCTCTACTATCTCGCTGAGCACCTCACCCATGTCGAGACCTGCGGCGCGTACCTGCTGTGGTATGAACGACGTAGGTGTCATGCCAGGTGTGGTGTTTATCTCAAGCATATTTATTTTCGCATCCGCAGATTGTGGGTTCTTGATGATATAGTCCACGCGGATGATGCCGTTGGCATGTAGTATGTCGTAGATGGCAGATGTTATCTTTGCCACGCGGTCGCTCACCTCCTGAGGCAGGCGTGCCGGGGTAATCTCCTCCACCTGACCGTTGTACTTAGCGTCGAAGTCGAAGAACTCGTTCTGGCTTACCACCTCGGTGGCTGGGAACACCACAGACTTCTCCTTTGTCTTATACACACCCTGTGAAATCTCCATACCCTCAAGGAATGCCTCTATCATGACGGTGTCACTCTCGCCGAAGGCAAGGTCAAGCGCCTTCTTCATCTCAGAGAACTCCTTCACCTTGCTCACGCCGAATGAAGAGCCGTCGGCAGCAGGCTTCACAAAGCATGGATAGCCTACGGTGGCCTTTATCTTCTCGTCAGTGATGCTTGCCTCCTCACCCTTGCGCACCAGCACGCTCTCTGCCACGCTGACGCCGAAGGAGCGCAGGTAGTTGTTGAGTGCGAACTTGTCAAAAGTAAGTGCCTCTACCAGCACGCCGCTGGTTGAGTAAGGCATGCCTATGAGGTCGAAATATCCCTGCAGCACACCGTTCTCTCCCGGTGCGCCGTGTATGGTTATATAAGCATAGTCAAATGTCTTCTTCTCGCCGTTCTCCACAAAAGAGAAGTCGTTCTTGTCTATCTCTGCCGTCTTTCCGTCAGACAGGTTAACGTGCCAGTCGCCTGACTTCAGGTCAACGATGTAGCAATTGTATTTTTCCTTGTTGAAGAAAGAGTAGATGCCTGCTCCCGAACGCAGTGATACGTCGTGCTCTGACGAGTCGCCACCGCATATTATAGCTATTGTCTTTTTCATTACTTATGTATATATTATCTTTTATGCAAAATTACGCATTTTCTCGCAAACAGCCAAAAGTTTACGTGAAAAAGCATTGCCACCCCACATAAGAGCACCCCGAAAGTTTTTTGTCTAACTTCCGGGGTGCACTTCAAACGGGTTTCAACCCTTATTCTATGTCAGTATGTCTTTTCATTCCTTACACCTCCCACACGGCTCCGTCAGGGGTGTCCTTGATGATCTGCATCAACATGGTTTATTACTGAAGAAGCCTACGAAATTCCTGAAATCATCTAATATCTTATCTGCATCAGGGTTGGACTTTTGAATGATAACTGCAATAAAGTTTGATATGCCTTCTGCAATGATTTCAGATACTTCTATGCAATATTTATTTCTAAATTCATATTCGTTGAACCACCTCAAAAATAATCTATCACGTATGGCTTGACGGTTGTCACCCGTTTCGCATTGATAGAGTAATATCTTTGGGTTGACAAGAAAAAATTCTTCTATTAAACAAAAAACAGTTTCACGCAGATTCTTATCACTTGGAGATGTTTTCTGATTTTCATTTAATATTGCGAACTCATAGGCATCTTCCTCCCATATTGTTTGATCACGAGTAAACGCAACTCTATATAGAACTCCAAAATCGGTTTTGAATCCATAAGAGCCGTCACTTACCTGCCATACAGAATATGGGGCTTTGACATTAAGTCTGTTAAGATTCAGAGCATTCATTTCCTTTCTATGAATTAGCTATTTGCTGATGTCTGAGAAATGTAAAATCGTGCTCTGTTTGTTCTATCCAGGCTTTTTTTCGCTCAACCATTTTGCGAAAGGCTTCTAAGGCTTCCGCACTACTGTTGTATTTAACTGTTTTATACATATCGTGTACCTCCCATTCTTACTTACACCTCCCACACGGCTCCGTCAGGGGTATCCTTGACGATGATGCCGGCAGCAGAGAGCTCGTCGCGTATCTTGTCGCTGGTGGCCCAGTCTTTCTCTGCCTTTGCCTTGGCACGCATCTCAAGCACCATCTGCATTACCTTGTCGAGAGCCTTGTCCTTCTCTGATGAGTCACCGCCGGTCTGGTTTGTCAGTCCGAGGATATCAACGGTGAAGAGACGCATGGTCTCTGCCAGCTTGTCGAGGTCTGCCTGTGATATCTTTGCCTTGCGGTCAACGAGCAGGTTCACCTGGTGACAAGCCTCAAACAATTCTGAGATGACGATAGGTGTCTGCAGATCGTCGTTCATGGCATCGTAGAGCTTCTGCGGCAGTTCCTTCACGAACTTCTCTATCTCAGGACTTGAACCCTTGGCGGTCTGTATGCGTTTGATGTCCTTCAATCCCTGCATCAGTCGGACAAAGCCCTTCTCTGCTGCCTCGAGTGCCTCGCTTGAGAAATCGACGGTGCCACGATAGTGGGCAGAGAGTATGAAGAAACGTATCGTCATAGGCGAGAACGGCTTTGTGAGCAGTTCGTGCTCGCCCTTGAAGAACTGGTCGAGGGTTATGAAGTTGTTATATGACTTACCCATCTTCTGTCCGTTGATGGTAATCATGTTGTTGTGCATCCAGTAGCGCACTGCAGGGTGTCCCATTGACGCCTGTGCCTGTGCTATCTCACACTCATGGTGAGGGAACACGAGGTCCATGCCGCCGCCGTGGATGTCAAACTCATCGCCGAGGTACTTCCTGCCCATGGCGGTGCACTCGCAGTGCCAGCCCGGGAAACCGTCAGACCATGGACTTGGCCAGCGCATGATATGCTCAGGCTGCGCCTTCTTCCACAGTGCGAAGTCTGCCTGGTTCTTCTTCTCGCCTACGCCGGCTAGGGTGTCGCGCGATGCGTCCTTGATATTCTCCAGCGTGCGACCTGAGAGTATGCCGTACTTATAGTCCTTGTTATACTTCTCTATGTCGAAATACACCGAGCCGTTGCTGACGTAAGCATAACCGTTGTCGAGTATCTGCTGCACCAGTTGCTGCTGCTCTATGATATGCCCCGTAGCGTGTGGCTCTATTGACGGTGGCAACACGTTGAGTTTCTCCATGGCAGAGTTGAAGCGGCGTGTATAGTACTGCGCTATCTCCATAGGCTCCAGCTGCTCCAGCCTGGCCTTCTTGGCTATCTTGTCCTCGCCTTCGTCGGCGTCGTGCTCCAAGTGGCCCACGTCGGTGATGTTCCTGACATAGCGCACCTTGTAGCCGAGGTGCTGTAGGTAACGGAATAGTATGTCAAACGTGATTGCCGGGCGCGCGTGTCCCAAGTGTGCGTCGCCATACACTGTAGGACCGCATACATACATGCCTACATGTCCCGGGTTAATAGGTTTGAACGCCTCTTTCTGCCTTGTCAGCGTATTGTATATAAGTAATGTCTGTTCCATTATTATTGTGTTTAATATCAATCTAAAATATTCTTCCTTAAATTATCAGTATTCTGCCTTGTATCCCAAATACATATAAGCCCTACCCTATCTCTTTCTCAAGAGCCTGTGCCAGCTGGTCAGGACATGATGTTGGCTTGGCTCCGCAGCGGATGCCTTTCAGACGGGTGATGACGTCAGAGGCCTTGGCTCCCTCCACCAACTTGGCTATTCCTGTGGTGTTGCCCGGACAACCTCCTATGAACTGCAGATTGCGTATGCGCTGTTCGTCGTCAATCTCAAACTTTATATACTTAGAGCATGTGCCCGTTGTTTCAAATATTGCTTCTTTCATTTTTTTACTAATTAAGAGGATTAAAGAGGACTTTAGAAAACCTTAGAAGATAATAGAGCATTTAAAAAGGTATTATAGAACCTTAGAGCATTATTATCTTCCTCAGTCAAGCCGTTGCTTCCATCCCTCCCCCCCCGGGGGAGGCAGGAGGGGGGCCTTGTGGGGCTTTTAGCTCATGCTGAGCATTCTCTCTATAGGCTTCACGGCATCCTTGGCGATGTCTTCAGCCACAGTCACCTGCGGAGTCTCGTCGCGCAGACAGTCGCGGAGCTTCTCAAGGGTATTGAGCTTCATATACTGACACTCGTTGCACTGGCAGCCTACGGTGCCCTCGCTTATCTCTGGTGGAACAGGTATGAACTCACAGTCGGGACAGGTGCGCTCAAGCTCGTGCATTATGCCTGCCTCTGTGGCCACGATGTATGTCTGCGGGTCGTGCTGCTGGGCATACTTGAGCATGTCAGCAGTGGAGCCTTTCACGTCGGCCATGGCGAGCACGGGAGCCTTACACTCCAGGTGTGCCATGACGGTAGCCTCGGGGTACTGTTTCTTCAGCTGGGCTATGGCATCAACGCTGAAACGCTCATGAACGTGGCAGCCGCCCTGCCACAACTCCATACTGCGGCCCGTGACACTGTTGATGTATGAACCGAGGTTATAGTCTGGTCCGAAGAGTATCTTCGCATCCTGTGGCAACTGGTCGATGACCTTCTTGGCATTGCCCGAGGTCACCACCACGTCGGTCAGTGCCTTGGTGGCAGCGGTAGTGTTGACATACTGCACCACCATGTAACCAGGGTGCTCCTCCTTCCAGCGGCGCAGGTCATCAGCGTTACAAGAGTCTGCCAGCGAACAACCAGCCTCCGTATCGGGCACGAGCACCGTCTTCTCTGGTGAGAGCAGCTTACACGTCTCAGCCATGAAGTGCACGCCGCACATCACGATGATGTCGGCATCGGTATTGGCAGCCTTGCGAGCCAGCGCCAGCGAGTCGCCGACGAAGTCAGCGCATTCCTGTATATCGCCGGTGGTATAATAGTGAGCCAGTACCACGGCATTTTTCTCTTTACACATCTGGCGTATCTCCGCCTGCAGTGCCTTAGTCTCTTTCTGTTCCATAATGTCTGTATAATAATGTGCAAAGTTACATCTTTATTCTTGAATATGAAAATAAAAGTGTCGAAAAATGCAAAAAAACTTCCCCACCGCATACAACAGAGTACGCAGTGGGGAGTTTTCCCTTTTGCTGATTACGGGCTTATTCTTTAGATAAGACCTGCACCTGCCTTGAACTTAGCCACCTTCTTAGCAGCGATGTTGATCTTCTCGCCTGTGCGTGGGTTCTTACCTGTGCGAGCAGCACGCTCAGATACGCTGAATGTACCGAAGCCGATGAGCTGAACTGAATCACCAGCCTTAAGAGCGTCCTTTACTGACTCGAGTGTAGCCTCGAGAACTGTCTTTGCCTCTGCCTGAGATACCTGAGCCTTCTCAGCAATTTTCTTTACGAGTTCTGTCTTGTTCATAATTTTACGTAAAATGTTTAAATTAGTACTACTTGTAATACTTTATTTATAATTATTAATTTAGTGAGTTTTCTTGTTTGTTGAAAAAATATATTGTATTGTTACAGTATCTTACATTAAATATATGTATTTCCATTGGTTGCAAAACCCATCCAAAAGGCTTTACCGATGCAAAGTTAGTGTTTTTCCTTTTAAAAACAAACATTTTCATAAAAAAAATACGAAAAAGCATGAAAAAACTACTAAAAAACACACATTTTTAATGTTTTGTGCGTCTTTTTTAGTACTTTTGCAATGTTTTTAAAGACGAAATCAATAAACAATGCGACAAATACCAACAATTACAAAAAATCTTCTTATCATCAATGTCATCTGCTATCTGGCATACATCGTGCTGGGGGGTAAAGGCATTGATCTCAACGACATCTTCGGACTTCACTATGCCCAGGCACAGGACTTCAGGCTCTACCAGCTTGTGACCTACATGTTCATGCATGCATCTTTCGAGCACGTGTTCTTCAACATGTTCGCCCTTTGGATGTTCGGCGGTGTGATAGAGCGCACCTTCGGCGAGAAGCGCTACCTTCTCTACTACATGGTGTGCGGACTTGGTGCTGCATTGTGCCAAGAGGTGTCGCAGTTCTTCCAGGTATATTTCATGATAGCCGACAATGGTGCCACGCTGAGCGACATGATGAACCTGTCACCGCTTGACCGCCAGGCACTCAATGCTCTCACCACCGTAGGTGCCTCTGGATGTATCTACGGCATACTGCTGGCTTTCGGCATGACTTACCCTGAAGAGCGCATGTTCATATTCCCACTGCCTGTGCCTGTAAAGGCTAAATGGTTCGTTACAGGATATGCAGTGATAGAGGTGGCGCTCGCACTGATGCAGCGCGGCGACGGCGTTGCCCACATAGCACACGTGGGCGGCATGCTCTTCGGATATATACTTATAAAAATGTGGCGCAAGACGAAGCCCGGCTTCAACGGATGGGACGGCTACGAGGTAAAGGATTCCTCAAAGACCATACTCGGACGCATAAGGCAGTGGCTGCACCTCGACAAGAAAAACCAAACCGACGAGGACCTCAAATACGGCAAGCAAAACACTCATGCCGACCAAAAGCAGGACTGGCAATACAATGCTGAGAAAAAGAGGCGCGAGGAGGAAATCGACAAGATTCTTGACAAGATACGCAAGTCTGGCTATGCCTCTCTCTCTGAAGAGGAGAAGAAGAAACTGTTTGACAACGGCAAATAAATACTTCACGACACAAAACCACATGACTCATGGAAGATAAAGAACGTAAACGGCGCGGCACATTCTCACTGCTCACCTTCAGGGGATTGTTTGCCAATGTCATGCTGCTTACGGTGCTCGGTTTGCTGCTTACGGGCTATGCCGGACTGCTATGCCCGCGCACTTGGTCGTGGCTGTCGCTGGCAGGCTATGCCTTTCCGTTGTTCCTAGCCGCCACTTTGCTTGAACTTGCCCTTTGCGTATTCATCAAGAAGCGTCTGCTCGTCATTCCTTTCGTCGGACTTCTGTTGGCTTATCAGCCCGTTACGCTATATTGCCCCGTCAACACTCCGAAGGAGGCACCCGAAGATGCAATCAAGCTCGTCTCGTTCAACACCTACAACTGGAGCAAAGGCGAGCACGGCAAAGACGACGTCGGGCAACGCAACCCCATAGTGGAATACCTGCAGACCTGCGAGGCTGACATAATATGCCTGCAAGAGGCTCCGCTCTACGAGAAGGTGAAGAAAGACATAGACGAACTGCTCACTCCGCGCCTACCATACACAGACACCGTAAGGAACGAACGCGGATGCTCCGTAACTATCATCAGCCGTTTTCCTATAGTTAAGAAACAGCTGATACAATACGAGACCATAGGCAACGTCAGCGGTGCTTTCTGGCTCGACATCAACGGCCACGAGATAATGGTGGTAGTGAATCACCTGCAGACCATGGGGTTCAGCATGGATGAACGTAAGGCGTTCGGCGACATGGTGCATGGCAAGCAGGATGATGCGGATGAGATAAAGAGCACGTCGCGCACCATCATAGGCAAGATTCTCGATGCATCGCGCACTCGCTCCTGGCAGGCCGAAGCTGTAGCACAACTCGTAAGGGAGAACAGCGACATACCTATAATAGTATGCGGTGACTTCAATGACATTCCGCAGTCGTACACCTACCATACCATATCGAAGCCCGGCACAGGCAAGGACGGCAACGACATAGAGCTGACAGACTGCTACCGCGCCTCTGGCTTCGGCCCCGGTTTTTCCTACGGCCACTTCGGCATGAAGGTGCGCATCGACAATATTCTGTGCAGCAAGCACTTCACACCATACGAATGTAGCATTGACCAGTCTAACGACTTCTCCGACCACTACCCCATATCGTGCAAACTGTCGTTCTGACGAAACATAGTATCGGCGGGTTTTCCTTCGATACATACCCCAGATATATAATAAGGTGAATCTACAGAACCCTCTCATATAAATAAGGATATGACAAAATACATCGGTGCACTTATAGGAGCAATCATAGGCGGACCATTTGGCGCAGCCATCGGTTTTGCCATAGGTTGGCTGATAGGTTCGTTTATAAACGGCAACGTCAGTATAGAGACCGGCAGCTTCAACGGCGGACAATACAATACCCGCAGCTACACCACAGGCAACCGTGGCCGTACTACGCAGGGCTCGCCAAGGACTATGTTCCTTAACTGCCTGCTTGAGATGACGGCTTACGTGATAGCTGCCGACGGCAAGGTGATGCACTCTGAGATGGAGACGGTGCGACGCTTTCTGCGCACTAACTTCGACGAACGCACCACTACCGCATGCAACGAGCGTCTGGTCAGCATACTGAAGGAGCAGAAGAGCATGCCGCAGCAGCAGTGGCGCTCAAGGGTGATGGCTTCCTGCCGTATGGTGGCACTGTCACTGCCTGCTGAGCAACGCATGCAACTGATGGCGTTCCTTGCCGAGATAGCGAAGGCTGACGGCAAGATTGACCCTACGGAGATTAACGCCATGCGCGAGGTGGCTATGGCACTGGCAATAGACGTAAGGGTGGTTGACCAACTGCTGTCGCTCGGCAGCGGTTCGCTCGACGATGCCTACAAGGTGCTGGGCATAACGCCCGACGCTACCGACGATGAGGTGCGCAAGGCTTATCGTAAGATGGCACTGCAGTATCACCCCGATAAGGTTGCCACGCTCGGCAAGGATGTGCAGGAGACTGCCAAGAAGAAGTTTCAGGAAATCAACGAGGCTAAGGACAGGATTTATAAGGAAAGGGGATTATAGAGACTTTCCAAAGGCTATTCGTTCAAAGTATTTATCTGAATGTGGTGATTTAGTGTTCAGTATGTAACACTAATGTAGTGCCTATCAAGAACCAATCAAGTATGTTAGAATAGTCCGACAAGAAAAGATACACAAACAGCCAATGATGATAATGCACTAAAGACCATTAGTAATGTTACCATGCAACCATTTGATGAAGCCGACGTTGAAGATTGTGATGGTGCAGATTCTGTCGCTGCGGGTTTGGGTTTAGGAGTGGGCTCAGCAACTACTTCTTTATAGGCATCCTCGTCATAAAAACCATTATAGAATTTCTGAGCATATTCAATAAATCTGTTTCCTTTTGCTATATCATACGTCGTTGCACCAGCAATCTTGAAATCAAGAGTTTTTGCGTCGCAAATCTTTTTCAAAAGTTCCTGGTCAAGTTGGTACCAATCAGACTCTACACAATGACAATCTTCGTAACCTCTATAAGTGTCTGAATATGACTCATGTGGCTCTAGAACGATATTTTCCACATCGTTAATATTGATGGTTAAATTACCATGTCTAAGGAAGAACCAGTCCAGCCCGTCGTAATTCAAGTCCAAAACTAGGGAGTCTAAGTCTGGCATAGACACATGTCTTAGCATCGCTTTTAGCTCAATGACATTAGCTCTCACATTGTACTCATCCTTCATGGATGTAACTGTCTTGTTCGCAAATTTGTCGTAATCGACTTTAAGAAATCTGTTTGCCATATTATTTATCTGTTATTAAATTTTTGTGCAATGAATATATATATTTACGTTTGTCAAATGTAAAATGATAGAATCTACTACAAAATGACGGAAATTCGTTAAATAATGCCATTCCTGTTTCAAAACAATTTGAAGCTATCTGAACAAAATGTGCCTCACATATTATTTGAAGTTCCTTACGTGTTATATTGAATAATATGACATCCTCTACTGTCTTTTCGAAAACGGGACGAACACAGAATTCCCTGTCTATTAATATTGACAACTGAGGATTACTAGAAAACTTATTGGCATAGACACATAGATAGAGATGTTCCGTTTCTCGATTATTATCATAATAAAGAGAAAAGCTAAAATCATTAATCTTATTGTACTTGCCGTCATTTGCATAAAATGGCGTAGCCGTTTTTACCTCATAACTATTTTCTTCTTTAACACAAGAGAGGTATTTGCTTTGAGAAACATACGGGTAGTTCTTATTAAGATAGCTATATTTATCCTCTATACTACTTTCTAAATCATCTTTGTAGTATATCTCCGAGAGACCATCTTTAAGTACAATAGTACCGCAGTATTCGCACTCATAGGTAAAACTATATTGCTGCATTGTGGCTCCGCAGTTAGGACAAATATTTAAATCGTCTTGCATATCCTATTTTGTGCTTACTTTCTTGATGATTAAATAGATGATAGATTCTAAAAATAGAAGAATCAAAATGATAATCAAGGCATAATTATTTTCAAGTTTGTTAGGCATGAATAATACAATGAGGTATTCAATAATAGTTATTATAGGAATAATGAACATTAATGAAATCTTAAATGGCGTTTTGACATTATCGCCAAATACAAAATATGCCAATGCAGTATTCAAGAGTATTGCAACGCTTGAAGCTGAAATATTGACCCAACTCAGCGATGAGCAAATTAATCCGATAAGGATATTCAATATGAGGAAAGCAATTCCTATTGTTAAAACATAATTCTTCATAACTATTACATTGAAGGGATTGGAGGTGGACAATTGAATAATGATGCAAGTTCAGGAATTGATGCAATAGCAATCCAAGTTGGTAAGCCCTGTTTCCAAACAAGCGTATTGCTATTTATTCTTCCTTGACTAATTAGTTCCCTTAATGATACTAAATCATATGGACCTTGTTGAGTACCGTTTATTGCAACGTAAAAAGAATTCATTTGAGGGATCGGTGGTACGCTGTTTGTCGATAAATTCTGGGCAGCTATATTGCCCACCTGATTCCCTACATTGATGCCGGCACCTAAGCCGACGCCCATGTTTAACATGTTACCACCGCCCGCCTCATTCGCAGCCGCAATGTCTAGCACGTCAAAGCTTCTTTCCATTTGGTAAACATCCTTTCCTGTAATTTTGAGCCTGGCAGCCAAATCCTTTGCCTCTTTCAGTTTCAAGAAACTTGGGTCATCTTGTGGAACATTAACAGAAAGGAAATAAAAATTGACCAATTCTATTCCATATTTTTCGAAATCGGCTTTAACATTATCGAAAACAAACTCAGATAAATCATTTAAGTGTGAATTGATGTTCAATATTGATATCTTGTCTTTGGTCAATTTGTCAGAAATGAGGTTGGCAATAACCGACATCACTTTCCCTTTAAAATATGAGTCAACACGATCTCTTGAAAACACTGGCATATTACCAACCAGCGTTTCAATTAGTTTCTTGGAATCACCTACTTTGATACCATATTGCCCGTATGCCCGTACAGGAACGATAATATCATATTTGGGGTCTTCTAACTGAATGGGAGATGGTGTACCCCACTTCGAATCAAGAACTACAAGTTTATTAACAAACCACACTTCTGCTTTGAATGGTGTATCTCCACCAAAAGGAAGATTAAGTAATTTGCTAAGAAGTGGAATGTTTTGAGTATTAATGGTATAACTACCTGCTTCAAATTGGTCACAGATTATACCATCTTTGACAAAAAATGCCGTTTGACCAGTATACACGATAAGTTGTGTACCGATGCGCAAATCATCCGAAGGGAACTTGTATACTAGTTCTCGTTCGTTAACTTCATACTTTACTACATCAATAATTGCCATATTCGAACCGTTTAGTCATTAGTAAAAAGGTACAGAAAAAGCGTGAACTTACTATATCTGGTTCGAAGGCTGTAGGAGATGCCCATGTCATAGATAAGTAACGCCCACGCCTATCGCGTGAGCATTCACTCTATCTATCTTATGACATGTTTCTCAAACTCCTACATTCTCGAAACCAAGATTGATAGCTGAACGCTAAATCTTAACCAACAATGTCTTGTGTCCATAAGAACACGATGCAAATATACACAAAAATCTTCAAATGAAAGAATTTCTGATAATAAATAATGCTTTTTTACACAAAATTTACTAAAAACAGGTGCTTTGAAGTACAAATACAGTTTAAAGTCTTAACACATGGTTGAGATTTCATTGATTATTTGGATGTTCTGGATTTTTTTCGTATATTTGCCGAAAAATAGGCTTTTATTATGTTTGCTGTAATTATTTTAGTCATTTTAGCGATAGTAGTCATCTTCCTATTTGTAAAAATGATGGGGAACAGATGGCCTTGGGTATGGGAAAACATAGGAAGACCATTGATGAACTATTTCTTTGTTACTTCTGTAAGGAAAGTGACTATTAGATATTTTTCGACCATTGCACTTTTGAACGTTGGCTACCCTATTTCAAAATTCGTATTTAATGTTAAGACTCCGAATTACCAATTCTCTACAGCATTTGAGCTTGATAATACAATTCTTGATATATCAGCAATAATGCTTTCACTTTTGTTGACTATCGGGTATTTTATATTTATTCGATATGAGAAATCAAAAGTGAATAAAGCCAATGATTCCGTAAATCAAGTGGCCGCCATGGCCGGTAGAACATCGTCAGAGATAGTAAATGACTTGGTTCCCAAACTTTCTGCATGTATTAACACCCTGCATGTCAACACGGCTGTTGATATACTTGATTCTCTTCGAGAAAAAATAGCGAATACACGATTCCTTGACTATGCACTGCTGTCGGCACATGTATTTAGAGACCTCTAAACAACCATAAACAATGAAAAACATATAGAGTTAAACCTTTGTATTTCAACCACTTTTAGATTTTAACACTTCGGACTTGCTTTTTGGTGGTTCTCAAAAATCCGCTTACCTTTGCAACGCATTTCTACCGCGGAGAATTTTGAGGGCTTTTATTTTGCCATCTCGTGGACAGGGTTGA
>JAEEGH010012841.1_pt1 | contig 18702 bp, 25 predicted proteins | sample 9134181 | NCBI WGS metagenome assembly JAEEGH01 (sample SAMN16246544, study PRJNA631951) | gut metagenome | biome: gut microbiome; feature: rumen; material: DP-attached | host: Bos | place: Iran: Karaj | collected 2018-10 | reverse complement strand
ACCGATTTTGATTTTTATTATAAATTATTATTACATTTTCGTATGTACTTGTAATTTGTTCCGATATATGATATAATATAAGTACAGTAAAGGAAAGAGGTGATATAAATGTGTGTACCTGAATACATTGTAAAAATGTATGATTTATTTGATAGTATGTATGAACGCGGTATAATAACAGCATATACATATCAAATATTAACATCAAATCTTGAAAATTACTATTAATGAAATGAGGTAAAAAACTATGAAATTTATTGTAAAGGTATTAGCAGACCAAATAAAACAGTCCTATGATTTATGGAATGATGAACGCAATTGTGCGGATATGTACGGATATAATGCACGAACTGAATATAATACAATATTAAGAGCCGTTTTAATAACAAATTATGGTATGCTTACTGCAATGTATGAAAATAATGTGATATCTTTTAGAGATATGCGGCTATTAGATAGGTATAACGATAGAATTAAAAAGCTATACCGCATAGACGTATATTAATAAAAACAGTCGCTTGATAGTCACGACTATAAATAAGACTATTGCCATTGCACAATAGTGCATAATAAAATATGTGGCGACATTACGCAAAAGGAGAAAAAAATTATGGCACGTACAAAGACAATGTTTACAAGGGAATTCACAACAACACTTGTAACCGCTATGGAATGCGACATAGCAACAGCAACAGTTAAAACCGCTGTTTACACTGTTCCTATGGATTTAGGAAACGACAAAACAAAGGCACTTGTATATTTGCAGAAAAATGTACAAACAGCGGATAAACCTATTGTTAGTGTCGTTTCAATGGAAACTAAAAAAGAGTTACGCGGGTGCTACATTGAGGACTTTTTGCGGATATCGTTTCCGCTTGATGAGAACCGCAAACCTATTGAGGACTAAACAAAATCAGTCATATATGGCGGGTGTTCACCCGCCTATATGCATATAAAAAGGAGAGTGTATAACATGACATATAGTATGTATATCAATGAATTTTCAAGGGTATTTGACCGCTGGAATGAGTACCGCCGAAATGAAACGCCAATAACACACAAATTAAGATACTGCAATGCTACTGTATATGAGTACAGCGACATAATTGTATTAAAGTCTTATAACACAATAGTCGCTTGGTTCGACAAATTTAACGAAAAATTACTTGTATATGGTTATTATAGCGCAACAACTCAACAGCATATAGCCAAATTTATTGCAGATTATTGCAGTAATGAAACGTTTCGAATTAATGGCTATTGTGATAGTAATAATCGCATTGCATACGGTTACGGATTGCATGGATATTGGAAACGTAAAGGAAACACGGACACGGTTTATTTTAAAGGTTTTAATGGTAACAAGTGTTACATAACAAGCGGATTGCACGCAATGCTTGAATATGTTGTGTCTTATCCTGAAAAACATTGGTAATAATCAAAATTAAAATTGTTCCCGCTATTGTGTATGCAGTAGCGGGACATTTTACAGTCCAAAATATTCACACTTTAAAGCATTAAATAGAGGTACAATAAGATGATAAAATATTCACAAATGCAGCTTAAATATTTTGAACTATCAACACACTATTATTTTATCACATTAAAGCACAGCTGTTTTATCACATTAAAGTACAATCGTTTTAACACATTAAAGTACAATTGTTTTAACACATTAAAGCACTATCTCTATAAACCTACAATAGTACAGGGTTTTACCGCATTAAAGCGATATCCCTCTAAACCTATCGGAGTACAGGGTTTTAACGCATTAAAGTACGAAAATCCTACCAAGCCGATAGGAATAGTAGGAGAAGCAAGGGTACACCCCTATAAATGGCTTGCCGAAAATCTCTTTTAATCTTTCAGTAAAATTCTTGACACTTTCAAGCGTTCATATTTAAAGCAATTTTGTTTCTTGTTTCCTGCAAACAGGGAACGCCTAAAAAATAAAAATTGCCCCACAAATTTTGAAAAAAACAGTACCCTGATTTTTGCGATTGCAGGCGCTTGAATTGGGGAATGAAAGGCGGTACAAAATGATAACGTTACGCACAGCATCTTATTCACACAATGACTACCTTGCTTTAGAGGAAGTTACAGAGCAGGTTTTGCTCCGTTTAGGTGACACACCTGAATGTCAAAACACAGAAAACTGCAACGAATGCAGGTACAAAAGAGTGTGCTATGATATCGATAGTCTGCATACATTTGCAATGAAAAAGGTAGGTGAAACAAAATGAAATATCCTATACAACTTTATCTCTCCCTTTTATGCTTCTTTCTCGCTTGCTGTTTTGTTGCTTCTTACCCTCTCATTTCTCTTGCTTTAATAGCAATTATGGGACTGCTTGTAGCTTCAACTTATATCAAGAAATGAGGTGTCATAATTGTACAGAAAGAAGATAAATCCAAAGTTCAAACTTTCACGAATGGTAGAGGAAGAAGCAGAACTTTGGGCAGACGGTTATATACAAGCTATGCTTTTATACCCTGACTTTGATAAGGATAGACACATTTACCGTACATATCCTATCAGTGTCGAGGTACAAATCAGGAGCAAATTAAAAGAAATATTGTGGGACGATTTAGTGGAACAGGAATTTCCCATTTGTTATCTCGCAAATATGGAATAGTTAGATAGTCAATATATCTATCTGTACACTATTGACCTGAAAAAATTTTTTCAAAAAGTTTCAATTTTTACTTGACTTTTTCCCTCATATATGCTATAATATAAGAGTGGAAAACGACCATTTTAGGTTCTCCCTTACCTCAATTTCAACGGGGCGGTTCAAACCTTCCTTTTCCGCCCCTATCAATTGTGACAGCGTGTTAGCTGAAACGATTGCACCAAATTTTAATGAAAGGAGTTGACAAGAATATGCGTAAACCGATTATGTCGAGAACAATGGTGGTTACACAGTATGTTGCACTTTGTATTGACGTGCAGACCGAGGAAACATTTGACAATATAGGCGAACTTCCTCGCACATACAAGACACCTGAAAAGCTTCTCAAAGCGGTGAAAGCAACAGTGGAGACTGACAGAGTAAAGGTTTGCTTCATTAAGTCCTCAAATGTTGCGAAAAAGCTGTATGCAATGCCTGAACAGGTTTTTCTTGATAATGCAAAGGAAATTACGGGCAGAAGCGCGGCAGAAGTGGCTGTACTTTTCGGCGCTGACATTGAAGATGTTGAGCAGTCCACAGAAACAGCAGAATAATCAACAACACATTAACACAAAGGAGTACAAACTATGGAAAACAGCACAATCACAGTAGGAATGAGCATTAAGGACACAATTAACGCAAGAAACAGTTCCACAAAGTTACAGTCTGCACCCGCACAGATAAGAGCAAAGGCTCTTTCAGTTGCTACGGACATTGACGATGAAACAGGCAACACAAGGTTTGTCGGCTATATCGTTACCGAGGACGGCACAGTATATGGCACTGTATCAGGTACGGCAATTCGTACAATCAGAGCCGCCGCTGAAGCTGTAAAGAACGGAGAACTTGAACTTCCTATGGATTTCGGCGTTATGCTCAAAAAGTCCAATTCAGGCAGAGAGTTTATAGCACTCTCCATTCTGTAAAACCTTTGTCACTATAATGTGACCTATCAATAGAATTAAGCGCGGTTCGTTGTCAATACCGCGCTTTATTCATACCATTTTGAAGAAAGTGAGGTAAAACGTTATGACCTTAAAAGAGCAATATAAACACGAACTTGAATTGCTAAAAGGCAGAATACATAACTTAAAAGGTCGTGGGTATATTTATGATTACTCTATAACAGAGCATAAGAAACCTACAATTTCCACAATAAGATACATACGTTCTTTGCGCGGTGAAAAATTAACGCAGGGTGTGCATTCCAAAAATATCGACATTAATGTTTTAGCTGTCGGCAAGGAAAATGTCCCAACAAGAGCAGAGCAAAAGGAAGCAGGACTTTCCCTTGATGAATACGATAAAATGCTACAATCAGGCGTTAAAGCGTATGAAATTAAAGACATAACAGAAAACCGCGCATTATTTAAAGAGATTAATGACGCGATAAGTGAACCTTTAATGCAGGAGCAAGAAGTAATTACTCCGAGCGTTACCGCAAGCATAAAGCCAATCGACTTATCACAGTTCACAGACATTGAAAGCACACCGTTAGAACAAATAACAGAAAGTGCTTTAGAGCAAGGCGTTTACTATGAAAACACTTATTCAGGTGAATTGCTTGCCCCCGATGATGACAGAATATATATGCACGATAGTAAGGGCAGACATATTCTTGATGAAAACGGAAATAAAATCCTGAAAAATTCAATGGTTTTGAAAACGAATAAGACGTTAAGTCGAGAAGCCTATCAGGAATTGCTTTGGGACAGTGTACTGCAAAGGTTTAGCCAATATAGTAGGTCAAAAATAGCTAATTCTTTTGTTGAATGGCTGAAAGAAAGAAAGCAAGAATTTGGCGTTTTCAAAGTAATAGAAGCCTTAAACGAATATGAAAAAGAGGGTGTAATGAAATTAAATTACAACTTCTTTTACAAAGCGTCTGAAGCAGATTTATCCGTAGTGCGAAATGCTATGTACCAAACTTTGTTAAAATACGACAAAAAGCAATTAACAAACGATGAACGGAATGAAATAATAAATACTATGGACGATTTAGAGCGTTATGAAAGTTGGGAAGAACCTGACTAATGGGTCGCACCAAAAAAATCCGCATATTTTCCGCAGATTTTGAAACTACTGTTTACAAAGGTCAAACGCACACAGAGGTATGGGCGGGAGCTTGCGTCGAATTGTTCACAGAAGATGTGTCAATTTTCCACAGCATAGGGGAATTGTGGGATTACTTTATATCATTAGACACGAACCTTTTGATTTACTTCCACAATTTGAAATTTGATGGTGGCTTTTGGCTTCCATTTTTTATGAATGATGTTGAATATACACAGGCAATAAGGAAACGCAGTGAAGCGGATTTAGATATCGAGTGGCTAAAGGAAAAAGATATGCCACATAAATCGTTCAAATATATTATTTCAGATATGGGGCAATTTTACAGCATTACAGTGAAATACAAGTCACACACTATAACAATTCAGGATAGCTTAAAATTACTACCATTCAGTGTTAAGCGCATAGGCGAAGCATTTAAAACAAAGCACCAAAAATTAGATATGAAATATAAGGGCTTTAGATATGCAGGGTGTGAAATAACTGATAAGGAAAAAGAGTACATAGCAAATGACGTTCTTGTAGTAAAAGAAGCACTTGAAATTATGTACAAACAGGGTCACACCAAAATGACGATAGGCTCTTGCTGTTTAGAGGAATATAAATCTTTATGGACTAAAGAACAGTATTATGATTTATTTCCTGACCTCACAAAAATCGAAATAAATGAACAGCTATATGGTGCAAAGAATGCAGACGCATACATTCGCAAGAGTTATAAAGGCGGGTGGTGCTACTATGTGCCTAACAAAATCAAGAAACGCTTACACAACGGAACAACAGCAGATGTTAATAGCCTTTATCCCTCTATGATGAGCAGTGAAAGCGGAAACTTTTATCCAATTGGTACACCCACATTTTGGAAAGGCAATTATATCCCTGTTTGCTGTCAAAATGTACAATTTCATTACTTCTTTGTTCGTATCAGATGTAGCTTTAATATCAAGCCAAACCGTTTACCTTGCATTCAGATTAAGAACAACTATAACTATCAGCCTAATCAGTGGCTTATAACAAGTGATATTTATGATAAAAAGACAAATGCTTTTTATAGTAAATACATTGATGAAAACGGCGAAGAACAAAAGGCAACAGTGGAATTGACGCTTACACAGACAGATTTTATACTTATGCAAGAACAATACACTCTAACAAATTTCGAGATATTGGACGGGTGCTACTTTGACGCACAAATTGGTCTTTTTGACGAGTATATCGACAAGTACAAGAAGATAAAATTAGAAAGCACAGGCGCTATGCGAGAGTTAGCCAAACTTTTCTTAAATAATTTGTACGGAAAAATGGCTTCAAGTACAAACAGTTCTTGGAAATTTGCTGTATTAAAAGAAGATAAAAGTGTAGGATTTCTGCCTGTAATAGCTAACGACAAAAAGGCGGGATATATAGCTGTCGGAAGTGCGATAACGTCATACGCGAGAAACTTCACCATTCGTGCAGCGCAAGAAAACTATTATGGTGATGATAAAGAGGGATTTGTGTATGCCGATACTGATAGCATTCATTGTGACCTACCGCCTGACAAGATTAAGGGAATAAAGGTACACGACAAAGATTTCTGTTGTTGGAAATTGGAAGCGCAGTGGGACACAGCGTGGTTTGTACGTCAAAAGACTTACATTGAACACGTTGTCGGTGAGAACCTTAAACCTATTGAAAATCCTTACTATAACGTTAAGTGCGCGGGTATGCCTGACACTTGTAAGAACTTACTTATAAAGTCAATGACAGGATATCAAATTACAGATGACGATAAAAAGGAATTGCACGAGGAGCAGTTAGAATTTTTATCAAAGAAGCGCGACTATGAGGACTTCGATATAGGTTTACAGATTTACGGTAAGTTAATGCCAAAGCGTATTCGTGGCGGTATTATACTTGTCGATGATTATTTTACAATGAGGTGAACAAAATGAATTATCTTAAATACTTGCAGGACATTTATGAAAGTTACTCTAAACAGGAAGAAGAGTTACGGAACAAAATAGCCGAACTTAATATCGAACTTGAACACGTTATTTTTATGAAAGAAGCGTACAAAAGAACGATATCAATTCGTGGCTATGTAGATACTGACAAAGTGCGGGAAAGGTTGAACAGAAAATACGGTGTAAGTGCCGAGGGAAAAGATGTACACGAAATGTACAGGAAGAACCCGCCAACGTTAGTAAAGACAGGTGATGAAGATGAATACTGATAAAGACTTGAATTGTGTTGACCTTGTAAGAGTGACAATAAGAATGCGCGAATTATGCGCAAAGAGGGGTTGCAAGAATTGTATATTCTTTGACAGTAATTCCGCACATTTCTGCAAAGTAAATTTTCCCTATGCGTGGGACACTAATAGCTTAAACGAATGGCTCAAAGAACACGAAAGTGAGGAAACAAAATGAATGACAAAGAAATAGCGCACCTTGAAATAGCAAAATCCTATGTCAAATTACACGATATGTGTCAATCATTAATCGGCAAATGTGAGAATAGTTGTGAGGGGTGCTGTTTTGCGTATCGTCCTGATAACGGAATTTTTTATAGTTGCTACATAGACCAGCCTTTTCAGTGGTCAATAAATTTTGTTAAAGAATGGATAATAAAGAATGAAAGTGAGGAAACAAAATGAGTGATGAAGAACTGTACAAAGCTATAAAGGAATATAGCGAAAGCAATGACTTAAACAATGTACGAGAAGCAAACAAAATATTACGCAAAATAAGGGACACCTGTCGTTCGCATACAAACTGTAAAAATTGCCCTTATTACAGACCAATCGTTCATTGCATATTAAATTCAGGAATTCCCGAAAATTGGGAACTATAACAAATAAAACGAAAGTCCCCCGCATTTCTGCGAGGGATTTTCTTTTTATATCTTTATCATTTGTTACTACAAAGCGCATACCACATACGACAAGAAGTACGGCGGTTTTCACACCGTGGTTTCCATACAATCTCAATGTAGTTGACAAATGAAGATACCTTAATAGGACAAGGCTTTTAGAACAGCTTCTTTGCAAAGGAGGTTCTTAAACCTAAAGCAACCGTGTTCAAATATATAACGCAGTTGTGAGAGAAACATATCACTCCTTTGAAGCATAACATAGTTAATTTGGTGGTCGTCTGTTGTTACGCTTATTTTATTGGGGAATGTCATATCAGGTTTATCATCACAATATATAAAGCCATATTCTGAATATTCTTTCAATCCAAAGTTATATCCGTTGTACCTTATTGTACATAAATAACGTGGCTTTCCTGTCGGCTTCTCAATGAAACTTGCGTTATCATTTAAGTAAACATTTTGTGCCGCATACGCACCATAATTGTTTGTACCATTTGCAAACGCTCTATTAAATCCACTGTTAAGTTGAGCATTTGAAGCGCTTTCGTTAAATGTCTGTTCCAAAACATAGCCGTCACCTTTTAGGAATTTGGTGTCGGTTTTAAGTCGGTTACTGATACCTAATTCTACAAAGTAAGGATTTATAATTGATACGGTGTTTGAAAGCATATAAACAGGGACATATCTTACTTGTTCTCCCTGCCCTCTTGCAATAGACGTATGTATCGACCTAAACTTTGTTACTTCATCAGGGCAATATTTGTTAGTTTCGGACTGAAATTCATCAAATAATATAGCTTCAACGTCATTAAAAATGTGTGAATATTTCTTTATCGTATCTGCTGAATTAAGTGCCATTGAATATCCACACACTTTATCGTCAAGTTTTAACTGATAAAAAGAACCTCTTGCAAACGATTTTTCTGACATATAGTGACCGTTAAAGAAAAGTGTTCTAATATCATCAAAGAACTTATTTGCAGTTCCTTTTAATTCATAATTGAAGCGATAAAGCAGGGCGAATTTAGCGCCACTATTTAAGAACCTATTTACCATAAGCCTATTAAAATATGTGGTCTTTCCTGCGGTTCTGTTTCCTGTACAGATATATATTTCAGGCTTTTCACCATTTAAGTCACTTATGCTTAATAGCTTTGTTCCGTCATAGTAACTCATTTAATCACCTACCTTTATATAATTATAACATATTATTATAAAAATGTCAATAGAAAATTACACAAACCTCTTGACTTTTTCGGGAAAATGTGATATAATAATGATGAAAAAATATGCCCACTTGAAAGGTGCTATAAATGAGTGTAGAAATTAGATGTACCCCATACGCGCAAAGTGCAGAAATACAGATAGATGTACATAGCACAATTTATGAGCAAGAACCACATTATAGACCTATGCTTGTTATCGAAGTCGGTGAAAGAGGGTACGAAAATGATTACCACAAAGAAAGAATGGGATATACGGGTGTGGTAAAAGAGGACGGCACAACAGATGTAAATATTTCTATCTCTTTTGTAGCCTACCCATTGCACGAAAACACTGAATATGAAATAAACGCATACTATGTAAGAGGTTATAACGCAAGTCCCTATTATTTTATTTATGAGCAAGCGCATATCAATTTTAGCACTTGGACTGTACAAACAGTAGGCAAACAAAACGATAGAGTTTCAGAAATTCCGTTATCAGATAAGCAAATAAATGCTAAATATCTGTACAATAAAATCGTTAAAGCCAATAAAATGTCTCTTGAAAGTTTTTGTTGTCTTTTAGGTATTATGGATTGTGCAGGTAGTTTAAACCCTACGGCAAATATGTGCTTTGGTAGTTTTAACGGCATTGACCCTGAAAATCCTTATTATTCAGACCCTAATAATCGTTATAATTTTATATATGGTGACGCACCATTTTTTATAGGAATATATGGCGAAGATATAAGGTATGTGCGTGGTGGTATTTTAATAGGGTATAAAGAAGATGATAGCCACGTTTATATAAAACAAAATGGTATAACTTATCAAGACAAAAACGGGTATTATTCATCACTCGAATATGGATATGGTTCGTTATCGTCTTGGTACTATAATATCTGTGATGATTTGCAACATATATACGGATATTTTGACCCTGATTATGGGGAATATTATAAAAAAGCTAAGGCTTTTACCTGCTTACCATTTTTTCATAAAGATTATACAGATTATCTTTATACAGCTATCACAGGTTTAACAGATGAAAAGACTTTAGATTTATTCAGACGCAGGGAATGGTTAAATATTGAAATGGTTGGTGAATTAGTCAAATATTTAATCACTTCCACATCTTCTGAAATATATAGTGATTGGTGGGACACCGCTGACAGAGAGTTTTTTGATATGTATGTTAGATATCCAACATTAGGAAAATTTGCTAAATGTAAAAGTACAAATATAGAGAACAATGCTGCCTTTGTATATAGTTGTTTTGCAGGTGGAAAATTTGGTACTTTAGCTTCTTACACGGTTTGCCCTAATCAAAGACCCGAAAGTGGTAGTGGCTTAAAAATAGTTTGGCAACTATATAATCTTGAATGTGTACAAAATAAGTCACGTTATTGGTACAACTATTTCAAAAAGCGCAGACACCCGTGGTGGATGTACATTAAATGGAATATATGAAAGGTGGTGAATAAAATGGCGGTACTCTCAAGAGAAGATTTTTTCAAGCTGATTAAATCAAAAGTGGGTGATGATACTTCTGATGAAACAATCAAATTCATCGAAGATATAACAGACACCTACAACGATTTATCAAATAGCTCAAAAGATAGCGGTGAAGATTGGCAGAAGAAATTCGAGGAAAACGATAAAATGTGGAGAGCAAAGTACACAGAACGTTTCTTCGGTGCAACTGACGAAACACAGCAGATAATTGAGCCTAAACCTGAAACAAAAGACCCTGAAATTGAAAAGGCTGAAACAATCAAAATTGATGACCTTTTCACGGCAGAGAAAAAGGAGTGATTTAAATGCCGAAAAGACCCGAAGTCACGGTACTGACTAACAGCTCGGTAGATGTTCTCAATGCTATTCGTAACAGTGCAAGCATTGATTACCGAAATTATGTACCAATCGCAACTCCTGACGCGGAGTGCATAAAATCCATAGGCGCGGTTATTATGGATTACCCCAATTTGCAGAATGAATTTGTGTCTGCACTTATTAACCGCATAGGACGTGTAATGATTACCTCAAAGATGTACAGCAATCCGTGGGAGCGCTTCAAAAAGGGTTTCCTCGAATTTGGCGAAACTATTGAGGAAATTTTCGTTGAAATAGCACGCCCCTTTCAGTTCGACCCCGCCGTAGCGGAAGAAACCGTGTTTAAGCGTGAGAAGCCTGACTACCGTTCTGCTTTCCACGTTATGAACTATCAGAAGTATTACAAGGTTACTATTTCGCAGGAACAACTGAAAGAAGCATTCCTTTCTTGGGGCGGCGTAAATGACCTCATTACAAGGACAATCGAAACGCTGTATGTAAGTGCAAACTATGATGAATTTCTGACTATGAAATATCTGTTAGCACGGCACATACTTGACGGACATTTCTATCCCGTGGCTACTCCCGCAGTTTCCGAAGCAAATATGAAGTCTATCATTTCTACAATCAAGTCGGTTTCCAATCAGCTTGAATTTATGAACACAGACTACAATCTTGCAAAGGTTCACACCCACACCGAAAAGCGCGAACAGTTCCTTATTATGAACGCTTCTTTTGACGCTATGAACGATGTAAATGTTCTTGCTTCTGCGTTCAATATGAATAAGGCGGAATTTATGGGTAATCGTGTACTCGTTGATAGCTTCGGTAAACTCGATATGCCGAGACTGAAAGAACTTTTCAAGGACGACCCCAATTTCGTGGAGTTCACAGACGCACAGCTTGCAACACTTGACGCTGTACCTTGTGTACTTATTGACCGCGACTACTTTATGATATTCGATAATCTCAATGAGTTCCGACAGATGGACAACGGTGAGGGACTTTATTGGAACTATTGGTATCATCAGTGGAAAACATTCAGTGTTTCTCCGTTCGCAAACGCTCTTATCTTTGCAAGCGGAACACCCGCGGTATCTGCGGTCACAGTTTCTCCCTCGACTGCAACGGTTACGGTTGGTAATACAGTACAGCTTTCTGCTTCGGTTACGGCGGCACATTTTGCCCCTAAGTCCGTTGTATGGAGTTCTTCCGATGATAACGTAACAGTTGACGCAAATGGTATTGTAACAGTTGGCAGAAACGCAAGTGCAGGTGAGGTCACTATTACAGCTACAAGCACTTATGACAGCACCGTAAGTGGCACAGCTACCATTACAGTTTCAAAGAGCGGACTTGTAACAGGTGTAACAGTTTCTCCCTCTACAAAGACACTTGCTCCCTCCGCTACGCAGCAGATGACTGCTACCGTTGCAACGACACAGGCTTGGGTAAGCAAGGACGTAACGTGGACTTCGAGTAACGAAACAGATGTTACCGTAAGTGCCACAGGACTTGTTACCGTAAAGGCGGGCGCTACTGCTACACATACAGCTACAATCACAGCAACAAGCAAGTTCGACACATCACAGACAGGAACAGCTACAATTACAGTAGGTTCATAACGACTAACAGGGGACACTTATATTTTTCTGATATAGGTGTCCCCACATTTTAAGAGGTGATACAATGGCTTATGTAATACCACAGGGTACAATTCATTTTTATAAGAATGTGCCACTTAATCCGACATATAACGATGTGCTTTTTGCAACATCACCTAATTCTATTCTTGGAAAAATAGGACGCTATGAAGATGCAACATTGCGGTGCAATCAGGAAAGTTATACAAGAGTGAATAATGAAAGCAAAGTTCGTGTCGGACTTAACGCTGAAAAGCTCTACACCTGCAACTATATGTCTTGGGAAAACAACGGCTTCGGACAGGCGGGTATGTGGTTCTTTGCTTTTATTGTAAATGTTGAATACATAAACAATAACTGTACAGAAGTAACTTACCTGATTGATGATATGTCAACTTGGTTTCCTTATTGTGAACTGAAAGAGTGCTATGTTGAACGTGAAACGCCTGCAAGCGATAACCTTTATGAACATTTAGAGCCTGAAAATTTAGCTATCGGTGAATTGATAGAAACACAGAATATGTCTTACTATGATTTAGGTGATACAAAAGTTCTGTTTATGGCTTCAACAGATGTAAACGGTGACAGGCGAGAAGAAGATGAAACTTTTTCAGCACTGTCTTGGGTAAATGGTATAAAATCTGCTTTATGTTATGAAATTTATGACTGCGAAAGTCCGAGCGATATGAATGACTTATATCAGTTAATAAATGACTACTCAAATAACGGACAAGCTGAAAACATTATTGCAATTATGCTTGTTCCTGAATTTTTAACAGAAAACATACGAGATACTCACTTTAAAAATGCTTATGCACTTGATAGTTGGACGCTGACAGCACCTACATCTATTGACGGGTATATTCCTAAAAACAAAAAGCTATTTACATATCCATACAGCAGGATACAATTAAGTAATACAGTTGGCGGCACAAATGAATACAGATATGAAGATTTTTTAGGCGGTGTTATCGAATTTCAGGTAACAGGGTGCGCATTTGGCACACCGTCCGTTATGGTAGAACCTCGCTTATATCTTAAACACGTTGGCGCTGATAATGACCAATCTTTATTGCTTACAAATTTCCCACAAGCGCCTTGTTTCAATGACAGCTATCGCGCATATTTGGCACAAAATAAAAACAGCCTTGCAAGTCAAGCGGCTTGGGGTACATTAGCAGGCATTACATCGGTTATTATCGGTGCGGGTCTTACGTTCGGAACAGGCGGAGCGGCTGCCCCAATAATGGGTGCTCAATTAGCGGGTTTAGGAATGATGACAGGCGGTATAATTTCAGCGGGTTCAGCAATTGCAAAACCTCTCGCCACAGATGCAGACGCTAAAAATCTCCCTGTTAAGGTTTCGGGTTTGGTGCAGGCTGACGCTTTAAATTTAGTAAAAGGTGTTACACAAATTCAAGCCAAATTCTTAACAGTTAAAAGAGAGTACGCGGAAATGATTGACAGCTATTTTAGTGCATACGGTTACACTTGTAATAAGGTAAAAGTGCCTAACATTTCCGCAAGAGCAATATGGAATTTCACAAAAACACAGGGGTGTTGCGTAGTGGGTAATGCTCCCGCTATGGCACTCAAAAATATTGCAGACATTTTCGACCACGGTGTGCGCTTTTGGAAAGACCCTGATGATATAGGAAACTATTCAGGAAATAACTGAAAGGAGTGATAACAAATGGCTCACAGAAAAACAGACCCCTTTTATGAAACTTTAAAAAACAACAGACTTGACTATATGTTGTACTTTAACCGCCTTTATGAGTTGGCTATTTCGATGTTTGAATGGGTAAACTTACCAAGTGAAATTGATGAACGCTTTCTTGAAATGACGCTTTTTACAGACGGGCAGGCTATATTTTTCAAAGATGAAGTCGTTGGCTTTTGCGCCTTGCAAGTAGCCGCGGGTGGACCGCTAAATCTGTACCGTATTCCTGTTGAAAGACGTGCTTATGCTGATAACGGATATTCCCGCAATCTTACTGAAAAGGATAGTGTCATTATATGGAACAATTTACTGCACACAAACTCCGTTCTACCTATTATTGATTATTCACAAAAATTGTGGGACTTGGATAGAAGCGTAGTAGTGAATGCAAAAGCACAGAAAACGCCTATGCTTATTGCCTGCGATGAAAAAGAAAGATTAAGTCTTAAAAATGTTTATATGAAATATGAGGGAAATGAACCTTTCATATTTGGATATAAAGGCATTGACAAGGACGCTATTCAAACACTCCGAACTGACGCACCATTTGTAGCCGCTGACCTTTATCAATTGAAAATGCAAATCTGGAATGAAGCACTTACTTATCTTGGAATTAGCAACAACAATACACAGAAAAAGGAAAGAATGATAACCGATGAAGTAGTCAGAAATATGGGCGGTACAATAGCAAGCAGATATAGCAGATTAACACCCCGCAAAAATGCTTGCAAAGCAATTAACGAAATGTTTGGTCTGAATATTGACTGTCGTTTCCGCGAGGATTTCCGTGAAATGGACGGTGAATATATGCTCACAGGCGAAACAGGAAACAATGAAACATCGACACTTGTTACGCAAGTTACGGAAGATAAGGGGGAATAAAATATGTCCCACTATACCACAGAAGTTAGATATATCTGCGAGACAACGGCAGGTCTAACGGAAAGTCAAGGCTTTAATTCTATTGATAGTATTCTTGATAATTGTACCGATAGCATATTTGATTTTGACTACCCTATCTTTGATGAAGAGTACAGATTTCCGCTTAACAAGAAAATACTCCGACACTTTTATACACGAGAAATAGGTGAAGAAACCGTTGGACTTTGGAAGTTAAGATTACAGCAGACGCTCAATGAAATAATGCCGTACTATAACAAGCTGTATGAGAGTGAACTGCTTGACCTCAATCCTTTGTACAATATTGACCTCAAAACTACAAGAGATATTAACGGCGATAAAATTCAGAATACAGATGAAAACGGTAGAGTTGATACAAGCAGAACAGGAACAAGAACAGAGAACTTAAATGAACACAAAAAGAGAACAGGAACAGACACCGACAATACCAAAAACATAGTTGACAAAACAAACAACGGCAGTGACACAATAACTAAAACATTAAATGGCAGTGAAAAGGACAAAAAAGTCGTTGACACAGAGTATGGCGAACAGCACCAAAACGAACAGGAAAAAATTGCCAATCACGAACTTACATCTGATAGTAGTGTTGTGAAAAAAGGTGACAGCACCGACCGCTATTCAGATACCCCGCAGGGCGGTTTAAATGGTATGGAAATGGTTGACAACAATCTTTGGCTTACTAATGCAAGAATTATTGAAAATGGAGAAACTACAACTACACACGCTTATGAACAAGGTTTAGATGACCATAACATTACTGACATTTATCGCGGACAGGGTGACGGAAAAGAAACGACAACGGGCAACAAATCTAAAGCACAGACTGAAAAACAGACCGGAACAAACAAGGTAACAGCAAAAGAAACAGGAACAAAAACAGGCACTAAAAATATAAACGAAAATACAGACACAACAGGCACTAACACAAGACGTGACGATTTTGACGTAAATACTATTGATAATAAGACAACATCAGGAAGAACAAAAAGTACAGAAGCGTATCTTGAAAAAGTTTCAGGCTATAAGGGTGCAAGAACCTTTGCTGAACAGCTTATCGAGTACCGCAAATCTTTCCTTAACATCGACAGAATGATACTGAAAGATTTGGAAACTTGTTTCTTCCAATTATGGTAAAGGAGTGAATGAAATGACCCCGAAACTTGTCAATGTCCCGCTGTTCAAATTCTATGCACAGAAAGTGTTACCGACTGTTTATGACGATGCACTTTCTTATCAGGAAGTATTGATGAAAATAGCTGCAAAATTAGATGAATTAATAATCGCTAATAATGCGCAGAACGATGTAATCAATAATCTTCCTACCGATGTTGCGCAGTTTGCTGAAATGCTCCGCGAATTTAAAGTCGAAATGGAGGGTGAATTTGACACTTTCACAGAAGCAATAAATGCGTCCATTGAGGAATTTGAAACAGAGGTAAATAACAAGATTATAACAGATAACACACCGACACAGGGGAGCGAACACCTTGTAACTTCTAACGGTGTATGGGCAAGCATTAAGACGGTTACAGATAGCCTTGTAAAAGACCTTGCACCTACTGAAAACAGCAACAACTATGTAACATCGGGCGGTGTGTACACAGCTATACAGAATGCAATTACAAACCTTACTACTGCAATTAACGCAAAACAGGACAGGCTTACTTTCGACACAGAACCTACACAGAATAGCGTAAACCCTGTACAGAGTGGTGGTATCTACACGGCAATAGAACAAGCTAAAACAGACGCTTCTAACGCACTTGACAACTATGCTGAAACAATGACTGAAACAATCGGTGATATCACGGACGATATTTCAGCTTTACAGACAGGCAAACAGGACGCACTTACCTTTGATACGACACCGACAGAGGGAAGTACAAACCCTGTTACAAGTGAGGGCATAGCAAGGGCAATCGAACAGGCTGTACCTACTATCACAATCGACCCCGCGCCTGCACAGGGAAGTAATAACGCAGTAAGCAGTGGTGGTGTGTACACGGCTTTGCAGAATGAAAGGGAAAGCACTGACCTTAAACTTTCAAGAAAACAGGACACGTTAAACTTCGACCTCTTGCCGACTGAAAACAGTATGAACCCCGTAAGAAGCGGTGGTGTATATGAAGCCATTGCAAGAGTTAGTCCGTCTTTTGCTATTGACGCATATCCTACCGAGGGAAGTGAACACGCCGTTGCAAGTGGTGGTGTGTACACATACGTTGCAAATATTGCAAACGGTAAGCAGAATACACTCAATTGGGACACCGTACCTACACTTAATAGCCTTAACCCTGTTACAAGTGACGGTATTCGCAGAGCAATTGACGCAGGCGGTGGCGGTGGTGGCGGTACAATAGACCCCGTTCCGACAGAGGGAAGTGCTAACGCTGTTGCAAGTGGTGGTGTGTACACGGCTTTGCAGGGAAAACAGGACACGCTCACTTTTGATGAAACACCAACATCAGGTAGTACAAACCCTGTTACAAGTGATGGAATATACACAAGAATAAGCAATGTTGTACAAACAAAACAAAATAAAATAACGCAGACAGATTACAGAACCTTACCAACAGGCTCGACAAATTGGAACAACAACGAATACTACTTCACATATCAGCATAACACGGGAGATTTAACTGTAATACTTCCCGACCCTGCACAACTTGATTTATGGTCACAGTATGGTGTCTATATGTACAGCGAAACGTCGTCTTATATACTGTTTAAATGTAAGACTGCTCCTGAAACAGCACTTAGATTTAAACTGCTGACGGTAGATGTATCAATAACACCGTAAAGGAAAGGAGAATGTATATGCTTTTCAATCCTTATATTTGGGGTGACGGTGGGGGAGAGCCTACCGAACCCGAAGTATTCACAAACGGTGACAGATTTTCGTCACTTACGGCAACAAATGATGCACTGACAGGAGGAGAAATTTATGAGCCACAGTCTGAATGAAATCAGCAGAGTTATTCCGAGTGGAACAGCCGCCGCGAATATCGAACTTATTCTTGACGCACTCGAAGAGCTTATGGAAGGTGTAAGAGACGGGTACTATGTGTACTTTGACACCGAAAAAACTATGGGATATCACTTCAACTATACAGAGGGATATGACAGTTGTAGAGTTGATATTGTAGCTGGTTCAACTATTACAGGTTATGTATCAAGTTTTAACCTTACAAGCGCACTTACACTGTATGTACACAAAAGTACAAACGAAACGGTTACTTACATAGGATTTTCGGGCAACGTATATCTTTCTACTTTCTACGTTTTAGGACATAACGGTAGCAAAAACCTTTACAATTATGAGGGCAGTTCTGATATCAAAGGAACGGGCGAAAATATGACTACTCCTAAATCATTTGCTCTTTTTCAGACGTCACGCAATGTCGGCGTTATAGCTATTACCAAAATGCCAGACACACTTAACCTCAACAGCTATGACGAATTTTATGCCGTTGTTGGTTCATCGGGTTTTACCCCTGACAACTACCTTGTAAAATTCGGAGATACGGTATATAGGTTCGCTACTTTTGACAGAAGCAGTGGGCAGACATATTATCCGTGCTTTGCCTTCCCTGTTTCCGACCCTGTTACGCCTTAACAGAACAAACAGAGCGCTGATTAAATAAGTATAATTGATAGAACGTTGTCGCAAAGGTTGTACCTGAAATATGGTACAGCCTTTTTCTTTTAAATGCGATAGTTGAGTACCTCGCGAGTGCAAATGACGTACCGAAAAAAAAAAAATCCTGCGGATG